>Ga0187878_1000013_pt1 | contig 241919 bp, 209 predicted proteins | sample June2016WEW_17_1_FD_132979 | JGI IMG/M metagenome (GOLD analysis project Ga0187878, IMG submission 132979) | Peatland microbial communities from SPRUCE experiment site at the Marcell Experimental Forest, Minnesota, USA - June2016WEW_17_150 | ecosystem: Environmental > Terrestrial > Soil >... | reverse complement strand
CCGGCGCCGGAAAATCGACTTTAATTGCCAATATGGCGATTAACGATATTAAAAACGGCGAAGGGGTAGCAGTGATTGATCCGCACGGAGATTTGACGGAAATAATTCTGGATTACATTCCGGCCAACCGCATTAATGACGTAATTTATTTAGACCCGTCGAATTCCTCCTCAAATAGTTTTCATCTTAATCCCTTGGAAGTCGGCGGGACACAGAAAGAATTAATCGCTTCAGGCATTGTTTCCATCTTTAAAAAACTTTACGGAAATTCCTGGGGACCAAGACTGGAATATATTTTAAGAAATACTATTTTGACTCTTTTGGAAGTTCCCGACTCGACTTTTCTGGAAGTCCCCGGTTTATTAACGGATAAAAGCTACCGGGATAAAGTTGTGGCAAAGTTAAATGATCCGGTCTTAAAAAATTATTGGATTAATGAGTTTGAAACGATGACACCAAGGCTAATGAGTGAATCTATTTCGCCAATTCTTAATAAAGTCGGCCAGTTTATTTCTTCAAACATTGTTAGAAATATTATCGGTTCGCCTAAATCGACAATTGATTTGGAGAAAATTATGAATGAAGGGAAAATTATGCTATTGAATCTTTCCCAGGGGAAATTGGGAGAAGATAATTCTTCGCTTTTGGGTGCAATGATTATTACTAAATTGCAACTGGCAGCGATGAACAGGGTTGATTCGCCTGAAGAACAAAGAAAAGATTTTTATCTTTATGTCGATGAGTTTCAGAATTTTGCCACCAATTCTTTTATCAAAATTTTGTCCGAAGCCAGAAAATACCATCTGGATTTAATTATGGCTAACCAGTATATGGCCCAAGTCCCCGAAGAAGTTAGAGCGGCAATTTTTGGTAATGTTGGCAGTTTAATTTCATTTATCGTCGGCGCGCAAGACGCCTTTTATTTGGCCAAAGAATTAGGAGAAAGGTTTAAAGAAGAAGATTTCTTGGCGTTGGGGAATTATCAAATTTTAACCAAACTTTCGATAGACAGCATTACCTGCCCGCCATTTTTGGCGCAAACTCTGCCTTTGCCGATGAGTAAAAACCAAAACCGCGAAAAAGTAATCCGCGTTTCCCAAGAAAGATATTCTAAGCCTCTAAAAGTGTAATTCGACTGCGGTTTATTAACCGGTTAGTTTACTTAGATATGGAACTTTGTGGACCACAAATGCAATTGCAAAAGAAATAATTGTCACTGTTAAAAAATATAACGGGTCAAACCAAATCTGATAAATAATTTTCCCATTGGTTATTTGCAAAAGTTTTAATCCAACCGAATACCAAATCGCTTCCAAAATTATGACATGAATAAAAAAGACAAAGAAAGAAAGATGCGAAAGTTTTTTTATCAACTCAATAAATTTCAATTTCCGGTCAAAAATCCAATACAAAAATCCGCTTAACAAAATCGTATATATTAAGATACTGGGTCGCCAGGAAGAATAAAACGTAAGATAGTTGTGAGTTTTTAAGTAGCCGTTCAGGCCTTCGAAAAAAATAAGGGCCGCAAAAACTATTGTCCCAAAAAGCAAAAGCAACTTCCATTTCTTAATAAAATTTTTAAATCTCTGTTGATTTCTGGCCAGGACAATTCCCAAAATAAAAACGTAAAAATTCATCAGCGCAATTCCGACCGGATAATAAATTGGTAGTGGCCTAATATCGTATTGATAATAAAGTATTAACAGTTGCAGTAATCCAAAAATAAGCAAAGCCCATTTGTTAATCAGAAATTCGCAAAAATTATGAATCAACGGGAAAAGCAAATAAAAAATTAACAAGGCCGGAATAAAATAAAGTTGATAAGACGCATTGCCTTGCAAAAGCGCGTTGAACAAATTTGGGTCACGGCCTTTATAATAGACGAAAAAATAATAAATGGCACTCCAAAAAATGTAAGGAATAATAATCCGGCTAAATCTTTTTTGAAGATAAGCTAAATAGCTTTCGTGTAAATGGTAATTTAATTCCAACACAAAACCGGAAATCATAAAAAAGAGCGGAACGGCAAAGCGAGCCACTTGATTTAGAAATAGCGTCCAGGGAATTTTAGTTAAAGCGTAGGAGGATGTTTCCAGAGTTCTGGTGGTCGTGTGAATAATAATAACCGCCAAAATGGAAATAATTCTTAAGATGTCGACGACCGGATTATAGAGTTTTTTCTTTTTTTCGTTCACAAGCAGATTCTAACAAGAATTTATTTAAAATAACACACCCTTTTAGTAAATAGTGGCAGGCCGTTTTCCAGTTCTCCTCCAATTATGAACAACTGCTGTCCGTTTCTCGGCTGCCTCTGCAAATCTTTGGGCGATTCTGGTAAATACTTCTGCCATAATTGGGAATCGTCCGCCGTTTTGAGCTGTTTTAAAAATAGCTGCTAGACCCTGCGGACAATTATCGGCATCTTTTATTGCAACTATTACATCGCCGCTTTTTAAAACCACGATGCTCATAAACCGGGTAAATCCATAACGATCCTCTTCTTGATCTCGTCCTTCCTGCTCAATGTCCGTAATGTTGACGACCATATGTCTAAACGCAGCAGTTTTATCGCCCGTTATAACTTTTATGGGAAGATGACTGATGAGAGCTTCTTGTTCTTTTGTTGGCGATCGATAATCTGTGGGAATTTGTCCATGGTGGTCTTCAAATATTTGAGCTACTCCACTGAATTCTTCTGGAATCATCGCAAAGCTTCCTCCGCCAGGGCGAGTATTAAATCGCATTCCTGGAATTATATCGTTTCTTCCCGTTAGCTCTATTGCGAAATCGCTTATGCCTAAGAAACTAAACGCTAAAGTATTTCCGCTTTCGTCATCACCGGGGATGTTACTAACGGTTGTTGAATGAGCTTCCTTAGTTATTAGGACTCCGTTGATATCGATAACGTCGGGACGTCTACCATTTTCCACAGGCAGATTATAGCACAAGCGAATCCCGAGATTGATTTACGGGGAAGATATGGTATCATCACACTTGTGAGTAAAAGAGATTTGCTATCTGAGCTTAACGCAATTTCGCCTTTGGATGGGCGCTATAGACAAAAAGTCGAAGAGCTTTCCCCTTTTGTTTCGGAAATGGCGTTGATTAAACTTCGTGTTGAAATCGAAGCAAGATATTTAATTTCTCTCTCTGAAGTTGGTTTAATTAGAAAACTTAAAGTTTCGGAAAAGAAATTCTTATTGGAGCTTGGTCAGAAAATGACCGACGAACAGGTTTTAAAAGTTAAGGAATTTGAAGAAATAACCCGCCATGACGTAAAAGCGGTTGAAAAATTCTTAAGGAAAATATTTTCTAAAACAAGTCTAAAAGATTTGCTGGAATGGATTCATTTTGGTTTAACTTCGGAAGATGTTAATAACATTGCCCGCCGGTTAATGTTCAATCAAGCCGTAGAACGAGCTGTGCTTTCTGTTCTGAATCAGATAGTTGATGAGTTGGCAAAAATTGCCAGTGCATATAAGGAAACGCCGATGTTGGCTAGAACTCACGGACAACCGGCAGTTCCGACCACGCTTGGTAAAGAGATGATAAATATTGCCCTACGTTTAAACAGGCAAGTAAGAAAATTGGAAGCGCTTCGCTTGACGGGAAAACTAAACGGAGCAGTCGGAAATTATAACGCTCTGGAGTTAGCAGCGCCGGAAGTTGATTGGATTGAATTCTCAAGAAAGTTTGTTGCGAGTTTAGGACTTGAACCAAACCTTGCCACAACCCAAATTAATCCCTACGAAGATGAAATCGAAATGTTTCAAGTAATCCAGCGGATCAATGGCATAGTCTTAGATATAGACCAAGACATGTGGAGATACATTAGCGATAATTGGTTTATTCAAGAAGTCAAAAAAGGAGAAGTCGGTTCCTCAACCATGCCGCAGAAAGTTAATCCGATTGATTTTGAAAACAGTGAGGGCAATGTTCAACTTGCAAATAGTTTTATTGAAGGGATGGTAAGGAAGCTAGCAGTATCAAGATTGCAACGGGATTTGTCGGACAGCACGACGGTTCGGAATATCGGAGTTGCGCTTGCCTACAGTCTTTTGGGATATAAAAGTTTATTGACCGGACTTTCCCGAGTTAATCCAAATGTTGAATTGTTAAAAAAAGTTTTAAATGAGAATTGGGTAATTCTTACAGAAGGTGTGCAAACGGTTTTAAGAAGAACTGGAGTAAAAGATCCATACTCTTTAATCGCGTCTCTCTCCAGGGGACAACATATCGGAAAAGACGAATGGCAAACTTGGATTGACGGTCTTGATACTAAAGCCTCAATCAAGAAACAGTTAGAAGTTTTAACGCCGGAAACGTATATTGGTAAAGCAGTGAAGCTAACGGAGTTGGCGCTTGGGGAAATAAAAAGCTCCAGAAAACCCCGAAAGTGACAGGAATTCTTCAGGATATTTGTTGTATAATTTGATAATGCAAAAAATTACACTGCGGTTGTATGCGCTTTTCTATAGAAATGTTCTCAAAAGGGTATTTTTTCTGCTGGATCCGGAATTTGTGCATGAATTCATTATTGGTTACGGAGGGAAAATGGGCAATATTAGTTTCATCAGATTTTTAGCCGGAAAATTTTTCTTAGTGCAACATAAAAGTCTCAATCAGGAAATTGCCGGGATCAAGTTTGTAAGTCCAATTGGTCTGGCCGCGGGATTTGATTATGAGGGTAAGCTGATGCAGATTTTGCCTGCACTTTCCTTTGGCTTTCAGACAATTGGCACTATCACTAATCAAGCGTATGCCGGAAATCCCAAGCCGCGTTTGGGCAGATTGCCCAAATCAAAATCCTTGATGGTTAATAAAGGTTTTAAAAATCCGGGAATCAAAGAGATTGTGAAAAGATTGCAAGGCGGCCGGTTTAAGACGCCGGTGGGACTTAGTATCGGTAAAACAAACTCAATTACTAAAGACATGACGCAAGCGGAGGCGATTACCGATATTGTCAGCGCTTTTAAAATCGCTGATGGTTCAAGAGTCCCTTTTAGTTATTACGAATTAAACATCAGTTGTCCGAATTTGTTCGGAAAAGTCAGTTTTTATCCACCGGAAAATTTAAAACAATTACTGCAAGCGGTTACCGCGCTCAAATTAAAAAAGCCGATGTTTATTAAAATGCCGATTGTTAAAACGGATTACGAAATCAAAAAAATGCTCGATGTCATAATTCAATTTAAAGTTGCAGGAGTAATTTTTGGTAACGTTCAAAGTAACAGAAAAGACAAAATGTTAAATCAGGACGAAGTCAAAAAATTTCCGGTGGGGAATTTTAGCGGAAAACCGACCGAGCAACGCTCCAACGAACTAATTGCAATGGCCTATAAAAAATATGGGAAAAGACTTGTAATAATTGGTTGCGGTGGAGTGTTTAATGCTCAAGACGCCTACAAAAAAATTAGATTAGGAGCCAGTCTGATTCAATTAATTACGGGCTTAATTTTTGAAGGACCGCAACTGCCTGCGCAAATTAATTTGGAACTGCCGGAGCTTTTAAAACAGGACGGCTTCAAAAATATCTCCCAAGCCGTTGGCGCCAACTTCAAGTTGCGTTCTTAAAGCAAGTGTGTCTACAATAAACTATGCTTAGAGAACAATTCCTTGGGAGAAATCCGTCTCATTTTACGCTAAATAAAGTTGTTGAAGCATTTATAATTTCGGAAACTTTTTTATGGTCCGCCTGGAATTTTGTCACTCCGATTTTTGCCATTTTTGTCGTTAACGATATTAAAGGAGGAAATATTCAGATTGCGGCGTCGGCTTTTAGTGTCTGTCTAATTTCCAGAGTCATCTTTGAAATAATCACCGGTCGGTATCTTAATAATAAAACTGATAAAAATAGGTTGCATTTAACTACCTTAGGGATGGCGATAATGAGCGTTGCCTACATAGGTTTTGCCTTTTCGCATACGATACCGTTACTATTTCTATTTTATGTGCTAATTGGTATTGGTTTTGGAGTGGCGTCTCCGGCTAAATATTCTCTTTTTACAACCCATATCGATAAAGAAAAATCGTCAACAGAGTGGAGTTTATATGACGCAATTACTCTAATCGGAATCGCTTTGGCCACGGCTTTGGGGGGTTTTATCGCCAGTTTCTACGGCTTCCCCTTTCTTTTTATTCTGTCTAGCATAGTGAATCTGTTAGGAATCGTGCCTTACCTTTCCTATCGCCGTTAAAATAGAAACATCCGAAGAGAAGAAAGTTTATCTTTAAGATCCGTGCTGGAAAGAAGCTCCTGAAGATATTTTCTTTTTTTAATTCCCCGGACAAAAACGTAAGCAAGTAAAATCATAAGCAAACTGAAAAGATAAGGAGTCTCCTGAGCGTTTTTGGCAGTAACCAGATTTGTCCCGGCTTTATTATGCGCGCCCAAAACCGTAACGTGCGGTGGTTGAAAGCTACTATAGGCAAAAGTGGCATTACTACTTAAAACATTAAAATTGCTATCGGCTGTAGCCGAAACGCCGCTATTATCGGGTCCGACATTGCCGGAAGCAATAGCTCTGGCAATATATAATCCACCTGCCACATTTTTAGGTAGTACAATGCCAGTGGTGACTTTAACGCCTTTTTGCGGTTGGATATCTCCCAGATTAAAATTGGCTGTTCCAATAGTTTGGCCGTTGGAAATTAGCTCAAGGGCAAGATTGGCGCCGTAAACTGTGCCCGTTCCGGTATTTTTAACTTTAAGAAAGAAAGTAACGGTGTCGCCCGGGTAAACAAAAGCGCCAACATTATTAGTATTTTCCACGTTCAACTGTCCGCCTTGCTCCTGAGGAGTATTTGAATCAGAGCTTCCCGTATTATCACTAGAAATAGTTGGTGAGACATCAGTATTTTGAATACTCAACGCCGCAAATTCACTTTGTCCGCCGATGTCGCCGGTCCAGTTGCCGAAAATATTGATAAAACCGAAAAAGCCAAACGAATCGATAAAATTAGTATTGATAAAATTCATCAGCGAAATGACGCTAAAGGAATTGCCGGTGGAAATAGACGAATCGCCGCCGCTAATGGAATTGCCGCCGCTTGAGGCAAGCGATGAAACATTATTGTCAACCACAACGGTATTATTAATAGTTGTTTGCGAAGAGTCGCTGGCAGTGCTTCCGTTGGGACTAAAATCGTAAAGCGCCAGACTGGCGCCGCCTTCGGTTGGGTCAAAATTCCCCCAGCCGATAAAATTGCCATTCCAAGTGCCTAAGTCGTTAATATACAAAACTTCGGCGTTGGTGCCTAAAACGTTGGTATTAACAACGTTTAAGCTATTGACAGCACTTTGAGCATCTCCGGTAGAAATGGCGGTACTGCCGGTGGCAACAATCGAATTATTACCCGTGTCCGCCGTTGAGCTAAGATTGTTGGTGACAGCGGCGGTATTACTAGCATTGACGTCTACGCCGCAACCAGCGCAATTGGTCGAAGCATTTAGGTCTGGCAAAATGATATTGCCGTTTAAGTTGCCGAAGATATTAATGGTCACCAAATGAATTTGCGAATTTACCACCGTAAAATTCACCTGGTTTAGAAGTGACACCGCGCTATAAGCATTGCCGGTAGTAATGGTAGCACTTTGACCGGACGAATCAATTAAATTATCTCCGGTTAAAGCGGCGGAGGCAACGTCGTTGGTGATATAAGCATAGTTATTCACGTTAGTTACGGAAACATTGATAACGGAATCTTCGGGGTGGGTAGAAATGGCGTTGGCGGCAATTGTAAACGGATCGGACAAATCAATACTACCGTCCTGAGAAACAAAAATGTTAATTGTCTGATTGACGACCGCTGAATTAACAGAATTAGTGTTGACGTCGTTGATAATAGCGATTGACGAAGTGGCGTCTCCGGTGTCGATTGTAGAACTGGGAGAAGATGGGGAAGTATTATCAGAATCTGATCCCGATGAATCACCGGTTGAATTAGTAAGGGAATTATCGCTTCCAGAAGAAGTAGCATTCTCGGTCTGCGCGCTGTCGGTTGCGGTTATCGTATTGTCTCCGGTATTGGCGTCTGATTGTAGATTAGAACTAACAGTAGCATTGTTAGAAATGTCAACGGTTGGTGTCGGCGTTGGCGTGTCGGTCGGCGTTGGAGCTACAGTACTATCATCAGTAATAACCGGCGTGGGCGTTGGCGTATCGGTCGGCGTAACCTCTTGAGCAAAAGATAGCGGCGGATAGATAACGTATAAAAACAGTAATAAAACTGTTAATAAAATTGACAATTGTTTTTTCAGTTTTCCTTTCATGCTTATACTGGATACAGAATATTAGTTACTATTAATAATTCTTCCGTCCCGGGGGAGAGTGCCTAAGGCATTCCTCTCCCCTGGGACTAAAAAGAATTTCAGCTTAGAAGAGGCTAACGTTGGTATTAACAACGTTAATTACGCCTGCTCCAGAGCTCGCACTTCCCGTGGTGACCTTATTGGATCCGCCAAAGGTTGCGCTCGTACCATTGCTTCCTGACGAAGCACTTGAGCTAACATTGTTTACAACACCTGCATTATTGGATGTTTTTCCAAAATTGTTAACGTTGGTGTTAACAACATTTAATGTACTCGCATTGGCAGTAGCACTGCCTGTTTTTACAGTGTTGCTACTAAAGAATCCCGATGCGCCGGTGGTGTTGCTTCCGGATGAAGCGTTTGAGCTAACATTATTAACAACAAACGCGTTGTTAGATGTTCCGTTCTGGGTATGTGCAAAAGCTGCGGTTGCAGAAACTAATAAAAGTCCTGCGGCTGCTCCTGTCACTATTAATTTTTTGATCATTTTATTCACCTCCTTCCTTTAGAAAATTTCAAGTTATATGTGCGATTTAAATAAAAAGGCACCCTCTTCGGGTGCCTCCGTTTGCGGTCGGCATATCCTTTTTCCTTTCTTAAGATTATTCTTCCGCGTGCATTTTATAACTCATTTTCTTAATTGTTTCTTCTTCATGGAACCCGTTGGTTTTGCGAATACAACGGTGGGTGATTTGTGTAACCGCATAGTCCTGAATCATAATTTCGACACTGCCGAAAGCGTCTACGTCTTTCATCGCATTAATCAGCTCCTGCATTAAATGGTCGGAAACTACTTTGGTGGAATGAATATTGCCTTTGCCGTTTGTATGAGCCGTCATAAATTATTCAGTTTATTTATCTAGCGTATTTGTTTTATGATTACACTATATGACGCAAATAATTACCGGTTCAGTAATAAAAATTACTTTCATTTTGTAATATAAGTTACAAAGTTAAGAGGTTGGGCTCCGTGGGATAGACGACATTATAATTTGAGAAATCTACAATAGAAGAGTTAACTTCGAATTCAGGTCCTAAATCGTAGATTGTGCGATGCGATTGGCTTTTTGTCAACTGGTATTTTAAGCTTTAGTATTTTTTCTTTTCTTGCGATAAATTAAATAGGCAAGTATGACAAGAATTATTAGGGCAAGCGATACATAGCCAAGAGTCCAATTCATAGAATTTGAAACTAAAGTTTGTTTGGTTCCGGTTGGGCTAACTGAAGGAGTTGGTTCGGCACTTTTAGTTGCCGTTCCTAAAACTTCCGGTTGTGTTCCGGCTCCCAAAACCTCTCCTCCTGTTCCTCCTGTGTATGCTAAAGAAGTAGCAGCACCAAGCACGCCAGCAGTTAAAGAAGGCGAAGGCGCGCCTCCGCCGTTTCCGGTTGATGCTCCGTCGGACAAGCCGTCTCCCGGAAGCCCGAAGGTATAATAAGTTGCAAACGGAGTTTCATCGCTGATTGCTTCCGGCGAGCCGTTGGAGATTGCTCGATAATAATAGGTTTGGTTTACAGTTACGCCGGTAATGGTGACGCTATGATTGATGACTTCAGGTGATGTGTCAAGCGTCCCTGTTGAATAGGTATAGCCGTAATTTGGTCCGGTTGTTAAATCCAGCGGGTCTGGATGAGAAAAAGTGTCATAGACAACTTTACTAGTCGTTGGGAAATTGGTGGTCCAGGTAATTGTTAAGGAATTATCTCCAGCGAGAGTTATCTGTTCGCTGGAAATAATTGGTAGTACACCATAAATTGCAGATAGAACGTTACTTACATTTCCGACATTGTCATAAGCAATGGCCTTAATCGTCATATCATGGTCAACAGTGATTGGTCCGGTATAAAGCGTGCTGCTGGTTTTATCCGGAGTTGTTGTCCCATCAGTGGTGTAATAAATTCCGGCCAAGCCGCTACCGCTTTCAGTACTTATTAGAGTTACAAGCATACTCGTAACGTTATAATCTCCAGCAGGTGGTATAGCACCTATTGTCGGAGCAGTTTCGTCAATTTTTACCTGATTAGCTGCAGTTTTGACATTTTCTTCGTTTCCTGCGTTATCTACGGAGAAATATTTAATTGTATAAACTCCATCAGTATTTAATACGATTGAATTTCCGGAAAGCGAGGATGTTGTAGGAGTACTGCCGTCAGTTGTGTAATATGTATTTTTGCAACCACTTCCGCCGGGATTATCTACGCAAGTTAAAGTTATTGTCGCGCTCGTGTGCCAATTTGAATCAGTACCGGAATCGGTAGTGACAGGGGCAACCATCGGAGTTGAATATTCTGTATAAGGATTGGTTTGTTGTACGTTGCCGGCTAAGTCATGAATATTTTGAACTCCCCATTGTTGTTCGGGTGAAATATACCACCCAGGAGTTGTAAAAGTTATAGTTGCAGTATATGAAGTTGAATTATACGAGATTGTGGCATGTCCAACTAAATTTCCACTTCCACCTGCTCCCGGCCAATTGTTCAAAAAGTAATTTGCCGGATTAGTCGCTTCAGTTGAATTTACATTTTCACTAAATACTGCTTGAAAATTTATTGCGCTTGGTCCCGGAGTTGGGAAAACTAAAGCAACGGTAGGTGCGGTATTATCGACAGTTACTTTCCATGGTGTGCTCCAAGCGCTTTTATTTCCTGCTGCATCAATTGCCCTAACCTGCCAATAATATATTCCTTCAGGAGTTCCTGGAGTTGGAATTTGGGAAGTTGGTAGCGCTCCTGATACATAGACAGGCGACGTAAAAGATCCATCTGGATTTAATGAATTACTGTTGGATGATTCATACTGATAAGTTACTGGAGTGCTTGGGTCGGTAACATCAGACCAGTCAATTAAAGTTTGTGTCGCTGTTGTTCTAAACGAATTATCAGCTGGACTTAGAGGTGTTGGAACCGGTGGGGCTGTCGTATCAATAGTCATTTTCCAAATGCTGCTCCAGACGCTTTTATTTCCCGCGGTATCAATGGCTCTGACCTGCCAATAATAAGTGCCGTCCTGTGCACCGGTTGAGTGAATCTGGGGACTAGTAAGATGATTCTGTTCGCTATTGCCGTTTGTAATTGAATCCCAAGCATTTATTAGTGATCCATTGCTGTCAACATTACTACTGCCTGAAGATTGAAACTCGTAAGTTATTGGATAGGTGCCAGTGGAAGCATCCCAAGTAAAATAAAAATCATTTGTGGTTTTATAGGAATTGTTTGGTTGTCCATTCGTTGGCACGCTCGGTAGTATTATTGGTGAAGTAGTAAAGTTCATAATCTCCCCGGGATACCATGTACTACCAACTAGAGCCCAAGCTACGTAATAATATTTCGTATTTGGCGTAAGACTTGAATAAGTATGGCTAAACGCAGCGTTAGCTGGTTGAGTAAGGGAGTCAATACCATTCCATCCGCTTGGAAGTTCAGCAACAGGATTAGTTGAAGATGTAAATGGACCAGCAGAGGTTGTTCCCAACCAGAAAGAAGTGTCGTCTGCATTGAATGTGCTAACAGTGCCATTTACTGTTGCATTAGTTGTATTTACATTCGTTGCAGGGTTTGTGGTGGGATTAGGGGTTGGAGCAAGTACAAAATCATATGTTGTTGATCCAATTGTGACTGTATCTACCCAAGCAACCGTGCCAACTCCAGGGCTTACGTTGTATGAGTCACCCATGCCTAACGTCAAGTAAACGCGGTCAACAGATGCCCCGGGATTAGCTGTAGCGACCTCCGCAAGTGTCATCATTGGGCCAGTGCCATCACCGTTATCGTCCATTAGCCGCCATTGTCCGGCAGCCGCATCAACCGTGTGCCATCCGGCCGGATTTGACATTGGCACGAACTGGTATTGAACACCGCCAACTAATCTAATCCTGACCCATACTGGATTTGGTCCCGTTTGATTCTCGACGTCATAAGTGAGTGCCTGCAAAGCAAATGAAGAGATATCTACATTTGGAACCTGAAAGGCTAAAAGTCCTTCGTCTCTAAAATGTCCATCCGCTTCGGGGGTGATACCAGCTTTAATGATACCAGCCTCACGTTTATCATAGACTGCCGTTGATCCTGGAGATTCGCCAGCGGGGTTGGTCTCTGAATCGGGCGCATAATATGCAGCCCAGACGCCTGTTGTCCAATCAGGTTGTAAGTTGCTTACGAGAATTGTTGTTGTAACACTGTCAGTAAAATTGGTTGTGGCGACGATATTTCCATCAGAGTCTTTTAATTCCGCTTGGTAATTTGGGCGGTAATTGCCGTCTAATTGATAGGCAAAAGCAAAAACTCCGTTTGCGTCAGATGCTACGCTAATATTCTTACTGGTTGGGGGATTGTCGGTTGAAGAAATAGTTAATGTATAAGCAGTATTAGGTAAAAGATTGGAACCTGTTATTAAAGCCGTGTCAGTTGGTGCATAATCAGGCTTATCGGTTGTAAGACTTGCGCTCCCTTCCGAAACTACATCTCCCAAATCAATTGTCGGTGCCGAAACGTTTTTTAGAATTGTCATGCTAAGTTGTTCGTTGCCGGTTGTGATGTCGATTGGGGTGGCAGACGCAGTTGCGCCGGTTGGCGTCGGAGAGGTAGTGGGAGTTGGAGTTACAGTTGGCGAATTATTTACCGGGGGAGATAAATTGTCGGTTGACGTTGGTGTTGCAGTTGCCGTGTCATCAACTGCTGGTGTTGGGGTTGGTTCACTCGTTACTTCCGGTGAGGGGATATCGGTTGGAGTTGGTGTTATAGTGTCGGTTGGTGTTGGTGTTACAGTTTGATCAGGAGTTGGAGTTTCGGTTACGGATGGCGTTGGGGTAGCAGTCGCTTCGGGAAATCCTGATATGGTTCTAAAGACTATTGAAGCCGCTGGATATGCGACATCTCCGACTTATGTTCAGAATGTCGAGGCAACACCAGAATTTCAACAAAATCTAGGAGGTAATCAATAATGCAACCTACAACTACTTCAACGTCAACTCAAACGATAAGCCCTAACTGGGGTAATCCAGATATTGTGGCTAAATTTAGAGCCGCTGCTATGCAGACTGGTGGGATTAGTCCTGAAAGATTGGACCAATATATCCAATTTCAACAACAACAATATCAGCAACAAAATCAAAATACTATTACTGCCGTACAAGGACAAAATCAGGGAGGAGCTATTACACCTAATCAGGCTAGTACTAACCCTCAAGGAGCTTTAAATTTTCTAAATTCAGGTGGAACTCTTTTGAAAACTGGTCCCGATGCTCAAGCTCAGATAATTAATGATTCAAAAAACCTCTTCCAGAAAAATGTGGGGACAAATGGTTATGTAAGTCCTCAATTATATAACTCTCAAAAAGCAGATTATGTGGCTGCTGAGGGGAATGCTGCTAATTTTGATACTGCATTCCAAGATAACTATGTGAATCCCGATAATGTCTTATATGATACTCCAGGAAATAAAACAATCCGAGGAGCTTTGCCTATTGTAAAAAATGTCCTCGACTCATATCATAATTTAAGTATAACAGGTCCAATAGTACAAGATCTAGAAAACATACCAGTTGTAGGGAAATATATAGCGAATAGCAAACTCCTAGCGGCTCAATCCGCACATGATGCTTTTTTAAGCGGGCAGGCGTTAAAAATTAAATCATTAGTTCAACAGGGAGCTTCCCAGGGTTTTAGAAATATGGCTGTCTTGGACAACATCACCTCTATGCTTCCTTCAGCGGAAGACAGTAGTGATCTAGCAAATCAAAAAATGGATAAATTAAATACTTATATGGAAACCAATATGGGAATTGGTTTAAAAACTTTATATGGCAAATAGTACTAATTGGGATCAAGAATTATATGGGAATTCAAGCAACCCGACAGGACAATCCTCCAGTGGTGGAGGGTTTTTAAGTAGCATTCTAAATGCTGTGGCAGGTCCTGTAATGAATGCGATTAAGAATCAACAAACTCAAGTCTCACAGTTACCAAATGCACAAGGCAATCTACCTCAAGCTGTATCAAACGCAGCTAGTGCCACTGGGGATTTATTTAAAAATACTTTAGGTAATCCTCAAGTAGATGAATACGCTGGAGCTCTTGCTGCGGCACCAGCGATAGGGCCAGCAGCTGTAGGAGCTTTAGGACCAGTATTAGGTGGTGCAGCTACGGGTGGAGTGGCTGGCGAATTGGGAGGTATGTCTTCTGGACAATCTCCCGTAGGAGCTTTACCGATGGCAGCCGGAGGAGCTGTGACGGGTGGGGCGTTAGGTGCAGTTTCTAAGGTTTTACCTTTTCTAACCCAAAGTACAATTAATAATAAATATTCCCAAGTAATGCAAGATGCTGCCAGTGCAGGTAAAACAGCTAATTGGGAAAGCGATATTCAGAAACCTATTTTGAATGATTTAGAAAAGAACTATAAATATGATCCTCGATTCGTAAAAGAAGTCAAAGGAGTATTAAATTCCCGAACTCCGGCTGCAACTATGGTAGAAACTCCTTATTCTGGACAAGCAAGCGCTGGTGAAACTGTCGAAACTCCCCAATTACAGGGAGCAGAACTTACTCCTCAAGATTTACATACTTTTAGAATGAGTTTAGACAATTCAATCCCACAAAACGCTTGGGGGAATCCAAATGTGAGGGATTTAGGGATTAAAGCTAATCAATATGTGAGGGGACAAGTTAGTGCAACCTTACATAGTTTAGTTCCTGAAACTAAGAATTTGGATAAAGTTAATAGTCTATATTATAATCCTTTCTTTAAAGGAATAAATCTAGGAGGACTTAACTTAAAATATCCAGCAAGTATGACTGGTTTTCCTTCAGCAGCAGCTAATGTAATAGGGGGAGATTTATTATTGAAAAAGATAGGAGTCTTACGTTAGCGCAGGTTTTTCGGGGCGTAGAGATAGAGAGACTATCATAAGAATTATAGAAAACAAACCAAGTAATGTACCGACTGGGGGATAAGAAATAAAAACTATGGCACAAATAAAGAAAAATACAGCAAGAATATTCAATAAAGTTTTCATACATACATTATAGCATATTATGGCAAAGATAGATAAATTTGAAGGGGAAACGTCACAATCTTTAACAGATATTCGTTGTGATATTAAAGAAATTAAAGACTTTATGAGCTCTCAAGATAGAAGATTATCTTCTTGGGCATAAGCTTTTTGGGGTAAAATAACTAAGTAAGGAGAAAACGATTGAGCGATTATCGCAACAAGAGCAATTGCTGTCAGGATTTTCTTACCTAATGCCCATTTCATCTTTTATTCAGTGAATCTTCAGCGATAATAACACTGTATATTTTAAAATGCAATGTCCTATAGCATAATGATATTAAACAACGGATTCTTCTATATAATAATAGCAGCGGCAAGCTCATTTCGGACCTTGAATACTAGAGGAAATTGAAGATGTTGGGAAAGAAAAGTGAGAGCATATAGAAAGTTGACGCGGCCGCAATTGCCACCAAAGTAATGATCACGACGATATTAACCAATTTGTTATTAGCGTATTCTCCCAGCAGTTTTTTGTCATTGGAAAGAATAAACAGGAAAATAAAGACCGGGATAAGCAGCACCGCGTTAATTGCCTGAGTAACGACCAAGATGGTTATTAACGGTAAGAAAGGTAACATAACAATGGTTCCGCCGAGAATCAAAAGTAATAAAAATATACCATAGAATTGGGGAGCTTCTTTGTATTTAAAGTTTAATCCCGACTCCATGCCAAACGCTTCGGTCATAACATAGGCTGTAGTCACCGGAACAATGGCCGCGCCAAAAAGCGAAGCGTTTAAAAAACCAAAAGCAAAAAGACCGGCCGCAAATTCTCCGGCTAAAGGTTTTAAAGCCAGGGCGGCCTGAGCCGCGTCGGTAATCCTAATACCTTTAGTAAACAGCGTGGCGGCGCAAGCAACGATGATAAAAAAGGAAATAAAATTGGTGAAAAAGCTGCCAACAAAAACGTCGCCTCTTTCGATTTTTAAGTCCTCTTTAGACAGCTTTTTATCCACAATATAGTCTTGGATAAAGAATTGTCCCCAAGGAGTAATGGTGGTGCCGATCACTGCCATCAGCATTAAAACGTAAGCCCCGCTTAAGTTAATTCCGGAAGGAATGACCAAACTTTTCAGAGCCGAACCAAAATCCGGGTGAGCCAGTATCGCCGAGATGATATAGCAAAGGTAGAAAACAGACATTAAAAGAAATAGCCGTTCAAGTTTTTTAAAGTTGCCTTTGGTGACGAATAAGAAGACGAAAGTAATGGCTGCCGGAACGGCAATGAATTTTGAAATATGAAAAATACTTAAAGCTGCCGCCACTCCGGCAAACTCCGCCGAAATAGTGCCGATGTTTGAGATAAAAAGACAAATCATGACAAAAGTGGTCCAGCGGATACCAAACTTTTCCCTAATTAATGAGGCCAGGCCTTTGCCGGTCACTAGTCCCATTCTGGCGCCGATTTCTTGAGTGATGGCTAAGGCGAAGGTGGTTAAAAGTAAAACCCATAACAGCGAATGTCCAAAATTTGCTCCCGCCACGGAATAAGTAGTGATGCCACCGGCGTCGTTGTCGGCGTTGCCCGCAATAATCCCCGGTCCGATAATCGCCAGGATCGGAATTAAAAATAAAAGCCTTCTTCTTAGCGGTTTAAATAATTTCATCGGTTTTGGTTTTTTCCTCTATTTTTGCCAATACGACACCGGTGGAAATAACGCCGATCGGTACTTTATTTTTATCAACCACCGGCAAAAGCCGTAAGTTATATCTGCCAAACAAACTAATGACCTGATTAAAATCAACCTCCGGATAGACAAATTTTCGCTCCGTCACCAAGTCTTTTAAAAGCGCCAACGAATCGCAATCAATAATGTCTTTGGTATAGACAACACCGACCAGTTTTTGGTCGCCGTTAGTAACCACAATGCCTTCCGGTTTTGTCGGTGCTTTATACAAAACGCCAAACACCTCTTTAATCGTCATCCCGCCGTCAAGACCGACAAAAGTGGTACGCATTACGCCGCCCGCTTGGTCTTCGCTAAAATCAAGTAGTCGTTCGACTTTTTGCGCACTCTCTGTCCCAACCAGGTTTAAAATTTCCCTGATTCTTAAAGGATTTAACCCATAAAAAAGATTGGCAATTTTGGTAATATGCATTTTATTGACGATTTTTCCCAACACCGAACTGGATAATTCTTCCAAAATGGCGTCTCTGGTGTGAAAATCGACTTCTTCAATGGCCATGGCCGCTTTTCTTGCCTCCAAGCTCTCCACCACGCCACGCCTTTCTTTTGAGCCTAAATCTTCCAAAATATCGGCCAACTCGCTCGGATGCATCGCGTCTAATCTATTTTGCGTTAGGCTTATTTTGACGTTGCCGGTTTGGTAGTCAAAAGCCTCAATCATTTGCCAAGGGATAATTTTTGGTTCAACGCGGAAAATCCGGGATAGTCCCAACCGTCTTAAAATTCCGGCAGCGCCAATATCAATTCCAACCACTTTTAGCTCGCCGTTACTTTCCAAAACAATGTCATTGACCCGGACCAATCTTTTGTCGTCAATATCAATTACTTGTTTATCCAACAAGTCTTCATTTAAATAAAAATCCCTTTCATCGAAAGGGAGTAGTGGAGCTTTGGCGTCGGTTAACATCGCGCCGTTTCGCTTAATGGAGAGAAAGGATGGGGAAATGGTCAGTTTGGTGCCGTCTTTTTTCAAAACGACTTTGAAAACAGAAGGATTGGGCGTGCTTTCCAAAACGGCAAAATCCACCATCTCGCCGAATAGTTTATGTTCATAATAAACTTTTTTGTTTAATAATTGACTTAGATAAATCATTGATATTGTAATTGTAGTTTCGTTTTGTCAAAAGTGTCAACCCCGCAAAATGCTGTTCAAAACGGATAAACCGGACGAAGCGCGCCAGCTATTATACTTTAAGTTGGTTAATTTTTGCTATAATCAATTCATGTTAATTAAGACCAAAAGTTTTACGCTCGCTATTAATTCGAAAGGCGATCCAAACTCCGCAAAATTAGCCCTAGTACTTCCCGGTAAGTTAGACACCAAAGATTATGCTCATATGATAAGTCATGTTGATTACCTCTCAAAACTTGGCTATTTCGCTGTATCATTTGATCCGTCGGGAACCTGGGAAAGCCCGGGCGACATTTCGCTTTATAACATGACCAATTACGCAAAAGCGATAGACGAATTAATTGAATATTATGGCAATAAGCAAACTTTCGTAATGGGGCATAGTAGGGGTGCGACTATGGCAACTATTTCCGGCGTCAGAAATCCATACGCCACAGCCTTTGCTGCCATAATGTCTACCTTCAGAAAAGGAGGGTTTAATGAAAAAGTTGATTCCCAATGGAAAGAGAGTGGTTTTTGGACTTCAACGAGGGATTTACCGCCTGGCGGTGGTCCGAAAGAAAAAGAGTTTAATCTCCCATACAGTTTTTTCGAAGATCAAATGCAATATAATTTAACAGATGATTTGACTAGTTCGACAAAGCCAAAGCTGTTTATATATGGTACTGAAGATGATATGGCGACGCCACAAATTGTCAGAGAAACTTATGAGAAGTTTTCAAAGCCAAAAGAGCTTTACGAATTAAAGTCAGACCACGATTACCGACTACATCCTGAGCTTATTGAAGAAGTTAATAAAGTTATAGAAGATTTTCTCCGTAAATATAAGCAAGTTTAATTGCGTAATCGGATTTGTAATCTGTCCTCTTGACAGCTAGCAACTGGTGTGATAGAGTGCTAATACACTCAAATTAGCTATGGAAAAAATAGTTCCAATCATACCAATCAGAGACGGGATAATTTTCCCCAACACCGACTCGGTTTTAACCTTCGGCCGGCCAAAAAGTTTGGCCGCTTTGGAGTCGTCTTTTAGTCAGGAAAGAATTGTTGGTTTTGTTCTGCAGAAGAATGGAAAACTTAACGAGCCGTCTCCAACTGATCTCTATACCATTGGCACCTTATCGCATATCGAAAGAATGATTAAAAGTGATGGCGAGATTAACGCGCAAATTAAAGGATTATCCAGAGTTAGAATCATCGAATATGTCTACGGATCGCCGTATTTAATGGCTAAAGTCAAAGAATTGGAAGAAAAAGTAGCGGATACGCCGGAAATAAAAGCTTTAACCAACCACTTAGTCGGCGAGTTCAAACGGGCGATAAATTTAGGTAAGTTTGTCGACTTTTTGGTGTTTATGAACGTAATGTCGGAAAATTCTCCTTCACAGTTGGCGGATTTGGTGGCTTCGGTATTGGAATTAAAACCCGGTGAAAGGCAAGCGCTGTTGGAAGAATTGGATGTTAGAAAGCGCCTGGAAAAAGTCATCGAACTTCTAAGCCGCGAAATCAAAATATTGGAGCTGGAAAAGAAAATTGCTTCCAAAACGCAGGAGCGGTTTGAAAAAGGCGCCCGGGAAGTAATGCTTAGGGAAAGACTCAAGACGATTGAAAAAGAACTCGGGGAAACTGATGAAGACAGCGAAACCAAAGAGCTAATGGATAAACTGCGAAAAGCGAAAATGCCCCCAGAGATTGAAGAAAAAGCCAAAAAAGAAATTACCAAACTATCGCAAATGAACCAGTTTAATCCGGAAGCCGGCTACATCAGGAATTATTTGGATTGGCTATTGGACCTTCCTTGGAGTATTGAAAGTAAAAGTACTATCGATATCAAACAGGCGGAGAAGATTTTGGACGAAGACCATTTCGGTCTGGAAAAAGCTAAAGAGAGAATCACCGAATATTTGGCGGTGCATAAATTAGCCGGTAAAATGAAAGGTCCGATACTTTGTTTTGTCGGTCCGCCCGGCGTTGGTAAAACTTCCATCGGTAAGTCAATCGCCCGCTCTTTGGGCCGAAAATTCGTTAAAGTTTCTTTAGGCGGCATTCGCGATGAAGCCGAAATTAGAGGTCACCGGCGCACTTACGTCGGCGCACTGCCCGGTAGAATCATTCAGGGGATTAAAGACGCCGGCACGAGGAATCCGGTCTTTATGCTGGATGAAATTGACAAAGTCGGAACCGACTTTCGTGGCGATCCATCCTCGGCGCTGTTGGAAGCTTTGGACCCTGAACAAAATAATGCTTTCTCCGACCATTACTTGGAAGTTGCGTTTGATTTGTCTGACGTCATGTTTATTACCACCGCCAACGTTTTGGATACCATTCCGCCGGCTTTACGAGATAGACTGGAAGTGATTCACTTTGCCGGCTATACCCAACTGGAAAAATTTCGGATCGCCAAGGATTTCCTCTTAAAAAAACAAATAGAGATGCATGGACTAAACTCTTTAAGAGTTGAGATATCGGATAATGCGATTAAATTTGTCATCGAGCACTACACCAGAGAAGCCGGAGTCAGAACTTTGGAAAGAGAACTGGCCGCCATCCTTCGCAAGGTAGCCAAGCAAGTGGCGGAGGGTAAAAAAACCAAAGTCGTCGTCACCGAGAAGAACGTGACTAAATTCTTGGGGCCAATCAAAATTAATTCAACTTTAATCGAAAAAAAGGATGAGATTGGCATGTCAACCGGCATGGCCTGGACCGAAGCCGGGGGAGACATACTATTTATAGAAGTCGCTTTAATGCCCGGTAAAGGACAGCTAATTCTAACCGGACAGTTAGGCGACGTGATGAAAGAATCCTGCCAGGCGGCGATGAGCTACATCAGGGCCAGGGCCAGAGAGCTTGGTCTAAACGAAAAGTTTTATCAAAAAATTGACGTGCATGTCCATGTTCCGGAAGGCGCGGTGCCAAAAGACGGACCGTCGGCCGGAGTGGCAATTACGACTGCGTTGGTCTCGGCGCTCACCAAGATTCCGGTAAACAGGATGGTATCAATGACCGGCGAAATCACTTTAAGAGGCAGGGTGCTGGAAATTGGTGGCGTCAAAGAAAAAGTCATCGCGGCGCACCGCGCCGGACTAAAAACTGTCATTTTGCCCAAAGACAACAAGAAAGATTTGGAAGACGTACCAAAAGAAGTATTAAAAGATTTAAAGTTTATTTTCGTTTCCCACATGGATGAAGCCTTAGAAGTTGCCTTAACCAAACAAGTATCTCCGCAGACGGAAGTAAGGCATCAGGTTATTCATCCCAATCCTCCCGAACCAATCGATTAGTATTTTGAGTACCGCCAGCGATTCTTATTTTGAACCGCTGTTAGCCCATTTTAATAAACTCATGGAAGTATATCGGGGCTTTGAGAAAGATGAGTAAGTATGGCGGTGCCGCACAACTCAAGATATGCGATTCTAACCCATAAATAGTTATGGGATTGACAATAATAAATCATAGTGATATAAAGCAAGGCATGACATGGATTAGAGAATCAGAATTTAGAGGGATGGGTGAAGCGCAGAGAAAATTAGCCGCCTTACATCAAAAGCAATTAGATCAAGCTCATTTCAGTGGAGAAAATCCAGTCGCACCCGAACAAATAGCAACATTCCTTGAGCCTTTCAAAGCCCCTATTGAGGCAATAGCTCAAGATTTACAAGGAGCGGGATATGTAGTTAAACCTACCGGTCCGGAATATCTTTACGATTGGAATTCTAGAGACGACTCTCCAAGAAATGGCAAGAAGTATGAAACTAAATATGCACTTACCAGAACTAAGGATGAATCTTGGGGTTCTCATGGAGATAATTCACTTACAGCTTATTATGTTTTTGGACTAGAATGGGGCATTCAAAGGCCGGACGGAACAGATTTAGGAACTATCATGTTGCTGCCTAGGGTTAATGAAAGAACTCATTTTGCGGCAGCTGAATTTAGGGGAATTCCTAACCACAAATTAGTAGAATATAGATCTCACGATTTAGAGTATTCTACGGACGCATCCGTTGTTAATTGGTCAGATCCTGAACAACAAGTAAATATGGTTGGAGCTTTACAAACAGTAATAGGCTCATGGATTGCAAGAGCGGAATCCCTAAGTACTCCTGAAGTAAGAACTGCAGGCGCTATAAAAGCGGGTAAATAGTATAACCCTCTCCAATACTTCTTGTCTCGCAAATATATCAAACTATATCATCACTTAAGACACCCTTTTTATACTGTCTCATTTGTCTCATTTAGCCTCAAAAGCGAGACACCGCTATAATGATATAATGGGTCTAGACCGTTATGCTCAGGGAGATTGGATTCGAACGGTCTCAAATTCTACATCATAGCTTAAGTATTTTTTATTCAAATCACTAATAATTTAAAGCTAAAGGTTCGAGCCTCCCGGATGGGTGGTCTATTTTTGAGGCTATATTTCCCGAGTACCGCCAGCAGGAGTTGAACCCGCGATTTCCAGCTCCGATGGTCGTTGCCATCGGGAACGATCTTTGTGACGCTACCGGGATTCGGACCCGGAATTTCTAGGATGAGAACCTAGCGTCCTAGCCGTTAGACGATAGCGCCATAATTATATTATAGCATCAGGACTATCTAAAAACTAACATTTGACATTTCTGTCAAAATTAGTTATACTATCTAACAATTAGGTTATTAAAACAATATGGAAGACGAAATAAACGACCAAATCTTGGAAGCAATGTTCAAATTAACGAGAGACTTAAAAGGTAGTATCTCCGGAAGTTTTGAGCATTCCCATTTAACCATACTGCAATGTCAGGCATTAGAATGTATTAAAAAACACGTTGGAACGCATATGGGAGATATTGCCAGTCATTTTGCCACTACCATGCCAACCGCCACAGCGCTGGTCGATAAATTGATTACGGCAAAACTGGTCAAACGGGAGAATGACCTTAAAGACAGAAGAATTATCAGAATCAGTTTGACAAAACAAGGAGAAAAGTTGCTGGTCGAGGTCAGAAAACAAAGCGCAAATAAAATGAAAAAACTCTTGTCCTATCTTCCCAAACAAGACAAGCTGGAATTACTAAGGATTTTAGAAATTTTAGCCCAACAATCGGAAAATCTATGAAAAAAATATTCAACAAACAAACTTTGAAGTATCTTATCGTGACAATTTTTGTGGTAATTATCGGCATTTTTGCCGTCACTTTTTTAGCTCACGCCGCTTCGTCCCCAAAAACTGAGACAGTAGCTGTGAACGCTATCTCAGAGCAAATTTTGGCCACCGGCAGTATCGTCGCCCAAACACAAGCGGTTTTAAATTTCCAAATCGGCGGAAAATTAATCTATTTACCGTTTAAGGAAGGAGACACAATTTACCAGGGGCAGACAATTGCCCAACTGGATTCCTACGCTTTGCAAAAACAATTACAGATTGCGGCCAACGCTTATCAAACTACAGAAAATACCGCTAACCAAACTCAAGAAAACCAAAATGCCGGCGTTTTGGAAGGTCAACAAAGAACAACCTTGGATACGACTAATAAGACCGCTTACTCGGCTGTGCCGGAAGTGGATGTTATTTACGATACGGTGAAAAGATTAGTTGACAACGCCAATTTGGCGCAGAATTCGGCCCAGTTGAGTGTTGACTTGGCTAATTACTCCTTGCAACTGGCGACCTTAACTTCTCCCATCAATGGTATTGTCTTGCATGAAGATGTCAATACAACCGGTGTCAACATTACTCCGGTCACCACTTTTGTGGTTGCCGACCCGACCTCAATGGTATTTAGCGCTAATGTCAGGCAACAAGAGATTGATTTTATCAGCGTAGGCAATCCCGTCACCGTAACGCTAGATGCTTTAAATGGCAAGACTCTGCAGGGAGTAGTCGATCGAATTTATCCGCAAAAGACAACGCTTGCCGATGGCGACCAGGTGTATAGAGTGGATATAAAAATTAATAATCTGCCGGCTACGGTCAAATTAGGACAAAGCGGCACAGTGCTCATCAAAAGTAATTTTAACCAACCAGTAATTTTGGTTCCTTCGTGGACCGTTCTTTCAGACTCATATATTTGGGTGTTGGATAATCAAACGCCCGTTCTTAGAAAAGTGACAACCGGAGATACGGTTAACGGACAAACCGAAGTTTTGAGCGGATTAAAAGATACGGACAAAGTGATTACCAATCCACAGTCTATTATTTCTAAGCGTTATTCAATTATATGAAAAACTTAATTGCCAAAATTAAAAATCCTAAAGTCCTAAGAATAATGTTGGTAATTGTCGTGGCTGTTTTACTAATCGGTGGGTATGTATTTTACCAACTCTTAAGAGATAGGGTCAGTATTGAGGATTCCTTGGTGCAAGCTCCGATTGTGATGATTTCCCCTGAAGTGCCGGGAGCGATAACGGATATCAAAGTTTATGAAGGAGAGAGAGTTAAAAAAGGAGACGAATTGGCAATTGTCGGCACAAGCAGTCTAAATGCATATCAGGATGGCTTGGTGGTTGCAACCGATAATGCCATCGGTAGTCTTGCCAGCTCGCAAACTCCGGTGGTTGAGATGATTAATTTTGCCGACATGCGCATTGCGGGGACAATCGACGAAAATAAAGGTTTGGATGAAGTGCAAATTGGTCAGGTGGTTTCCTTTACGGTGGATGCTTTGCCCGGGCAAACTTTCTGGGCATATGTCGATGAAATCAGTCCAACCGCCAAACAAACAGAGCTGCAATTCTCGGTTTCCAGTGAGAGACCAACCCAACAGTTTATCGTTTATGCCAGATTTAACGCTTATAACTATCCGCAAATTAAAAACGGTATGTCTGCCAAAATGACAGTCTATACCAACACTCCTTAAGCTCTATGGAAAAGAAAACCAAAGCAGCTAGCGTTAAGGTAAAGCGGGGATTCCAATCACACGAATGGATCATTCTTCTGACAGTCATGATCGCCAGCTTTTTAGGGAGGCTTGACGGAACAGTTGTCAACTTGGCCCTTCCCAAAATGATTTCCGATTTTGGCATTACGGTTTCTGAAGCCAGCTGGATTGCCACTTCCTACATTATTGCCAACGCGATTTTTGTCCCTATTTTTGGCAAACTCGGCGATTTAATCGGCCGGAAACCCTTGTATCTTTTTGGCATCATCGGTTTTGTTATTTCTTCTATGTTTGCCGGGCTCTCCCAAAACCTTTCGCAAATGATTGTCTTCCGGATTTTGCAAGCGATCACCGTTTCCATCGATTACCCTTTAGCGCTTTCAATTATTGCTTTTACTTTTGAAGATAAGCAGAAACGGGCTCAGGCAATGGGTCTGTGGTCGGCCGTTTTTGGCGTGGCGGCAGTATTTGGTCCGCTTTTGGGCGGGCCATTGATTGATCATTTTTCTTGGCGTTCGGTTTTTTACATCAACGTTCCAATTGGCATTATTGGTGCTTTAATGGCTTGGAGATATATTCAAGAGCCGGTCAAAAAGATTCGAGGGATTAAGAATTTTGACATTTGGGGATCACTTCTCTTGGGGGTTGCCCTGGGATCATTAGTGTTAGTTTTGGATCAGGGACAAAGCTGGGGTTGGCTAAGCACGAATAGCCTAGTTTCATATGTGGTTACCGCCGTCTCGTTTGTTGCATTTATTCTGGTTGAACAAAGACAGAAAGAGCCGGTTGTAGACTTGAAGTTTTTCCGAATTCCTGAGTTTTCGATATCTCTAATAGTGTCGTTTATCACTTTTATGGGAATGATCGGCGGACTTTTTTTACTGCCGATTTTCGTGCAAGGATATCTTGGTTACACCGTTACCAAGACCGGCTATCTTTTTTTACCGATGGCGGCAGGGATGATGATCGGCGCGCAAAGCGGCGCACGTTTATCAGCAAAGTTTTCCCCTAAATACGTAGTCTGCGCCGGACTGGCTTGGTCGGCTTTTATCTTATACCTTTTTTCGGGGATTGATTTAACTTGGTCGTTTGCTCATTTAGCAACATTATTAGGTCTCTTTGCTCTTGGTCTTGGTTTAACCTTTGCTCCAATCACCAATGCGGCCATCTCCACCGTTCCTCTCCACGAAGTTGGAGTGGCTTCTTCAATTTTGGCGCTGGTTAGAAATATTTCCGGAGCTTTCGGAGTAGCAATCTTCGCCACCATTCTTACTAACAGTGCAACCGCAGGCATCATCAGCGTGCAAAAATTCAGCGTGATTAATACTTTGAACCCGAACGTCTTACAACAGGCGGCGTATTTGATGGCGATTAAGGCCAATATCGTCTCTTTTAATGTCGTCTTCCTTTGCTCGGCGGCAATCACCGCGGTTGGAGCTGTCTCCGCGCTTTTTTTAAGAGAAACTACCAGGGAAATGGGCGGAAAAGTGGAAACGCCGACTGAAGGAATGATGTAATTTGTTTGTGGATTTTGTTTCTTGTATAATCTTGGTGTGAGTAAAATTTATCTTTCGGTGGTAATTCCTTCCTATAACGAAATGACCAATCTCCAAAAAGGCGTTTTGGATAAAGTCGCGCATTTTTTGGAAAGACAAAAGTATCAGTATGAAGCAATTATCGTTGACGACGGTTCTTCCGATGGCAGCGTTGAGTTTGTCGAAAAGTTTATTCAGGAAAATCCGCAGTTCAAGTTGTGCAGAAATCCGCATACGGGCAAAGCGGGTGCGGTCAGTGCCGGAATGCTTAAAGCGGAAGGTGAATATGTCTTATTTACGGATATGGACCAAGCCACTCCAATTGAAGAAATAAACAAGTTATTGCCTTTCAAAGATCAATTTGACATCGTTATTGGTAGTCGGAATTCACAAAGAAAAGGCGCGCCATGGACCAGAGCCTTGATGGGGAAAGGGATGATTTTTTTAAGAACCCTGATTGTCGGATTAAGAGGAATAACCGATACGCAATGCGGCTTCAAATTATTTAAAGGCCAAGTGACAAAACAATTATTTCCAAGACTTAGCGACTTGCATCACGGATATAAAAAAATTTCCGGTTCGTCCGTAAAGGCGGGATTTGATGTCGAGCTATTATTGCTAGCGCGAAAAATGGGTTATAAAATAAAAGAAGTACCGGTCGAATGGCTGTATGTGGAAACCAGAAGAGTTAGCCCCGTAAAAGATTCTTTAGAGGCGGTTGATGATTTGATCAGAATTAAACTAAACGATATTTTGGGGAAATACAAAACTGTATGAATAAATTAAGGCTTCTTTTCCTCTCGTATTTCATTTTGCTCGTCGGATTTTTTGTTTACTCTTTTACGCAAGTGGATTTGAGTTTAACTTTATCAAAACTATCCATCTATCAAACCGTTGAAAAAGTTCTGCAATATCTTGGATTTTACCAACGTCCTCTTTCAACTTTAATTTTTATTATTATTGCCGGTCTTTTATTTCTTTTCTATTGTTCCTTCCTGTATTTAGTAAAGAAGGGCCAGCTCAAGCTCAAAACTTTGACAATTCTTACTATTTTAACCGCCGTTATCCTGGTGTTTTCCTACAACGCTTTTTCTTACGACTTGTTCAACTATATTTTCGATGCCAGAATTGTTTCTGTCTATCATCTTAATCCGTATTTTTATAAAGCAACGGATTTTGCCAGTGATCCAATGCTTAATTTTATGCGTTGGACGCAGCGAACTTATCCCTACGGTCCAAGTTGGCTGATTTTAACCGTTCCTTTGACTTTTATCGGCATGAATTATTTTTTGTCGACCTTCTTTCTGTTTAAAATTTTAATGGTTCTGTCATTTCTGGGTAGTTGTTATCTAATCTACAAAATTTCAGAAAGGATTTTCCCCGAAAATAAATTATTCAATGTTGCCTTTTTCGCTTTTAATCCGCTGGTTTTAATTGAATGTTTGGTTTCGGCGCATAACGATATTCCGATGATTTTCTTTTTGCTCTTGGCAATTTATCTTTTCTTGCAGAAGAAAAAAGTGTTGTCTTGGATTAGCAATATTTTCTCAATCGGAGTTAAATTCTCCACCGGTGTGCTTTTACCATTGTTCATTCTCCTAGAATTTTTTGAGAGAACTGGCCGGAAAATAAACTGGGAAAAATTTTTTGTTGCATCAGTCGCGTTGTCACTTCTCACCGTTCTTATTGCCGGTCTTCGAACAACGTTTCAACCCTGGTATTTGATTTTTCCGCTATCAATGGCGGCGTTTATAGCTCAAAAAAAATATGTTTTCATCCCGTCGTTGGTGGCGTCAATTTTTGCTGTTTCCATTTATGTTCCCTATATTTTGCTGACCGATTACGCCAAAGGTTATCCGCAAATCATCCAAAGTGTCGAAATAATTGGACTCATTATAGTTTTATTATTAACTGTTCTACTTGTTCTAAAGCAAACATTTCTCTCCAGGCGTTGATTAGAATAGATAGTTCTACTATAATCTTTATATGAAGCTCATTCTTAAGTTTAAGTGGGAAATATTAGTCTCAATATTGTTAGCCGCAGCTTATTTTGTTCTCCGTTTAATTTTCTTAAACCGTCTACCAATCTTTACCGATGAAGCAATTTATGTCCGCTGGGCCCAAATTGCCCTAAACGATGCCTCCTGGCGGTTTATTTCCTTAACCGATGGCAAGCAGCCAATGTTTGTCTGGGTCGCAATGGTAGTAATGAAGTTTATTCACGATCCACTGATTGCCGGAAGGTTAGTTTCGGTCGCGACCGGTTTTCTAACCATGCTTGGGTTATTTGCCTTAACCTTAGAACTGTTTAAAAATAAAAGGACTGCCTTTCTGGTTGCCGCTTTATATATTGTTTATCCTTTTGCCCAAGTCTTGGACAGGATGGCTTTATACGATAGCATGGTAGCAACGTTTTATGTTTGGGCGCTATATTTTTCAATATTACTGGTTAGAAAAGTCCGCTTGGATATTGCCTATACGCTTGGTTTTATTATCGGTGGTGGAGTGCTGACAAAAAGCTCTAATTTTTTCAGCATTTATTTATTGCCGTTTCTTTTGCTTCTTTTTGATTTCAAACAGAAATTCGTCAAGAAGAAACTAGCTGATTTTATACTGTTTGCCGCTTTTGCCGCCGCTATTAGTTATGGCTTGTATAACATCTTAAGACTTTCTCCGTTGTATGACATGATTGCCACCAAAAACGCGACCTTTGTCTACCCGTTTTCGCAGTGGCTACAACATCCGTTTCTCTATTTCCTAAGTAATCTTAACGGACTGACCAGTTGGTTATTACAATATTTAACGCCGACTTATATCATTCTGGTTTTGCTCGCGATTTTGTTCATTAATAAATTTTTCAAAGAAAAAATTGTTTTGCTGTTGTATTTTGCTTTGCCTTTTGTGGCGCTGGCGCTTTTTGGTAAGTTAATTTATCCAAGACACGTGTTTCTAATGAGTGTAATGCTTTTGCCGCTGGCGGCCTGGTCACTCAATTTCCTCTTTGCAGAAGCGGAAAAGCTTTTTTCCAAGCAAATTATCTATTCAAGAATCGCACAAATAATACTATTGTTAGTAGTGATTGCCTATCCGTTTTATGTTTCCACTCTTTTTGCGGTTAATCCTTTAAAAGCGCCGATTGCCGACGCGGACCATGGACAATACACAGATAGTTGGGCGGCCGGTTGGGGAGTCAAAGAAAGTGTTGCTTTTTTTGAAAAACAAGCCCAGAACCAAAAAATATTTATCGCCACCGAGGGGACATTTGGTTTGTTGCCCGAATCATTGGAAATGTATATGGTCAATAATAAAAACGTCACCATTAAAGGATATTGGCCGGTGGATATTTTTCCCAAAAGCACTTTAAGTTATGCCGAAAAAATGCCTTCCTACTTTGTTTTTTATCAACCACAGCACGTGGTGCTTCCGATTGATTTTCCGCTTAAATTAGTTCTTGAGGTTCAACAAGGAGATACTAATAATTATTACAGAGTTTATCAAATAATCCCGCCCAACAGATAATGTCCCGACGAATTTCATTCGTGCGGAATCCCGAATGGCAACGACCATCGGGAAGAAAAGGTATGAAAATTATATCTAAATTTTGGCCTTTTATTTTAATAGCCGTTGTAGTCTTAGCGTTTTTTTATCCGATTTTTAAGGGCAACATTCCTTTCCCCGGCGATCTTTTAGTCAATACTAATCCTTACAGGTCGCAGTCTTTTTTAGGCTTTGCTCCGAATGGATATCCCAACAAGGCGCAAGGGCAAGATGTAATAGCCGAAATTTACCCTTGGCGATATTTTTCCGTTAATCAATTAAAGCAGGGCAATATTCCTTTTTGGAATCCCTATAATTTTTCGGGTAATCCGCAAATGGCCGATTTTCAGACAGCAATTTTCTATCCGCTTAACTTTCTGTATTTCTTATTGCCCTTTAATATTTCCTGGACGCTTTTAATTATGCTTCAACCCTTGCTAGCCGCATTTTTCATGTATCTGTTTCTCAAAAAAGGGGTTGGGCTTAAGGATTTTCCTTCCCTGATCGGCGGCATTTCGTTTGGTTTTTCTTCATATATGACGGTTTGGATGGAGTATGGAAATATCGGTAGCACTTTCTTATGGCTTCCGCTGGCACTTTTATTAACAAAATATCTTTCCCAAAAAATAAATCTGAAAAGTTTTCTGGCGTTGGTCGCGACCCTTTTTATTTCCATTTTGGCCGGCTATATTCAAGGAGTTTTTTATATTTACGTCCTTTGTTTCCTTTACTATTTATATTTAGTCCTCGTTCAAAAAAACTTTAAAAGTTATAAAAATCATATTTTGTTTCTGCTTTCGTTGGGGTTACCGTTTTTATTGACCTCGTTTCAAATTTTGCCGACCCTACAGCTTTTTTCCCAATCTACGAGGGGAGCATATTCTCTTGCTCAAATTGCAAAAGATTTGGCGCCGCTTCAATATTGGATAACCATAGTTTTTCCGGATTTCTTTGGTAACCCGGCGACCAGAAATTATTGGATAGACGGAACTTATATTGAACGGGTAATGTCCCCCGGAATTGTAATTCTTTTCTTTGCAATCTACGCAGTTTTTAATAAAATTAATTTTGTCGAGAAAAAGTTTTTCTTGATAGTCTCAATAATTTCTTTAATTATTACAACTAATCTGCCTTTAATTAAATATTTTTACCTTATTCCAATACCTGTTATCTCAACTACAATTCCGACAAGAGAACTGAGCATTTTTATTTTTAGTTTGATAGTTTTGGGAGCAATTGGTTTAGAATATTTTATTAATGAAAAATATTTTCAAAAAATATTTGCATTCAATTATTTAGTTTTCTTTGGTTTTGTGTGGGGAGTTGTTCTTTTTCTAATTAAATTCTATCCGGCACTTTCTCAAAATTTAAAAATCACCGAACACAATTTAATACTGCCAAGCGTACTCATTCTATTAACAATTTTAGCGGTTTTCATAAAAAAAATTAACCTCAAGATTAGTTTGATCCTGCTTATATTATTGGTTGTGTTTGATCTTTTCTATTTCTTTAATAAAATTACGCCTTTTTCGCCCGGCGTTTTGGCATATCCGCAAACGCCAATCATTTCTTATTTGCAAGAAAACGCGGGGATTAACCGATATTGGGGTTATGGTTCGGCTTATATTCAGGCAAATTATCAAAGTGTTGACCAAACTTTTTCGCCCGAAGGAAACGATCCTCTACATATCTCAAGATATGGAGAGTTACTTGCTTCATCAAAAGATGGTCAGTTGCCCCAGATGCTTCCTCGTCCGGATGCAAACGTAGCGCCTGGATATGGGATAAACGATTTAAAAACAAATTATTTTCGGAAAAGAGTGCTTGATTTGTTGGGTGTTAAATATGTTCTGCAGTATCAAGACGTAGCTGATGTTTGGTATCAGACCGATTTTAATACTTTTCCGCAGGAGCAATACCTTTTGGTAAATAAAATATTCCCTTGGCAGGTTTACGAGAATAAAAATGCGCTGCCAAGATTTTTTCTAGCAGACGATTATATTTTAGCGAAAAATAAGACTCAGGCTTTGGATTTGATTTACGAACGAAGCACTGATTTAAAAAAGACAGTAATCTTAGAAAGATTACCCAATCTTCAGCTCAATAAAAGTTCAAATGGAAAAGTCAGCTTGTTGTCTTATTCGGGAAATAAAGTTAGTTTTAAGACCAACGCTTCAGGTAACCAGCTATTGTTCTTTTCCGACAATTATTACCCCGATTGGAAAGCGACAATTGACGGTAAACCAACGGAAGTCTTACTTGCTGATTATTCGTTTAGAGCAGTCGCAGTTCCCAAAGGAGAGCATCAAGTGGAATTTTTTTATGATCCGAAAATATTTAAATTCGGTTTAGTAATAAGCTTGGGCACTTTATTGATAGTCGTAGCCTATGCTATTATTAGCGTAGTTCTGAAAAAGAATGAAGATAACTAAACAAAAATTATTAACGTTTTTTCTCCTTTGCGGAATTTTACTAATTGCACTTTTTGCCAGAACCTATCAATTGAGTAGTGTCCCAAATGGTTTTCATATTGATGAAGCAATTATTGCGGATAATGCATATTCGATTATGCATACGGGTCGTGATACTGATAATAATTTCCTACCCTTGCAAACAGAAGTTTTTGGAGATTATAACCCAACAGGATATGCTTATTTGGCAATTTTACCAATACGCTTTTTGGGATTAACTATTACTGCGGCGCGTTCGGTTGGAGCTATCTTGGGCGTTTTTGCTGTTTTGGCAGTTTTCTTTCTTGCTTACTCTATTTTTGAAAGAATTAATTTAAGTTTATTAACGAGTCTTTTTATTGCTCTCTCGCCTTGGGATATTGTTCTTTCCCGATCTACCGAGGAAACAGCCGCATCGCTGGTATTTATCGTTCTGGGATTTGCTTGTCTTATCTGGAGCATAAAAAAGCAAAAAATACGCTATCTCTTGTTAGCAACAACGTCACTATTTATAAGTTACTTTATGTATTTTACTCCACGGCTTTTTGTTCCTTTACTTTTTCTGGCTTTCTTTATTCCCATAAAGTATTGGTATGAAAAAAGAAAAACCATATTTACAAAAATATTTATCGGTTGCTTCTTATTTATTGGAATTACGGCATTTTTACTTGTCGTGGTAGTTAAAGGAGGAGTAAGCAGAGCTAATCAGATAAGCATTTTTAGTTTTCCGGAAACGCGCCTGGTCATGGAAGAGCAAATTCGTGAAGATGGAGTGCAGCACGTGTCTTTATTATCTACAAGAGTTTTTCATAATAAAATTCTTGATTATAGCTTAACGTACACCAGTAATTATTTAAGCTATTTTACAGGAGAATTTTTGTTTATTAAAGGGGGTTTACCGATTTGGTTTAATGTGCCGGAAATGGGACTTATCTATTTGGTTGAATTGCCTTTTATAATTTTTGGTTTATATAATGTATTTCGAGAAAAAAGAAAATGGGGCTTTATATTGTTTCTCTGGTTATTATTATCACCCGTTGTAGCTTCTTTCACGGTTGATGACACGCCCAATATTAGACGGTCTCTTGTAATGGTTCCTGCGATTGAAATGTTTGCTGCTTATGGAGTAATTGCTGCCTTTGAAAAAGTTAAGAATAAATTAAGATGGCTTATTGTGTTTGTATTTATTATACTTTTTTCTTTAAACTCACTTTATTTCTTCCATGAATATTTTATTCATTCGCCAATCCACCAAAATTGGTACAGGGATGAAGGTTTTGATAAAGTGATGGCCTTGGTAAAAAAGAATTATCAAAATTATGACAAGATTGTCGTGAGTAAATCATCTGGCGGCAACTATCCTTTAGTCCTATTCTACATGCAGTATGATCCGAGTCTGTATCTTCAAGAAGGGCATACTAAGGATAAGAATGATACGGGTTTTGGTAAATTTTTCTTTGTTAATACTGCTTGTCCGTCGGAGGATAAAGATCCCAATGTTCCCAAGGTTAATAAAATTATGTACATAGATGATGGTAAATGCAGAGATTATAAGGCTTTAACTGTGCTTAAGCATACGTATATATTGCATCTAGATGGCACTAAAGCTTTTAGAATAGTTTATGAGTAGTTTAAACTTCCTATGCTGCAATCTATAAAAGCAAAATCGAAAATTATATTTTTAATACTCGCTTTAATATTAACAATGCCGGCTTTAATTGGACTTATTCATCCAGGATTTCCGGTTACCGATGACGGCGGTTGGATGGTCATCCGGTTCTCGGCGTTTTTCCAAACTTTAAGAAGCGGCGAATTTCCCGTTAGATTCCTAATGCGCTTAAATAACGGTTACGGTTATCCGGTTTCCGATTTTTTATATCCACTGTTTATGTATTTTTCCGTTCCGATTCATCTTGTTGGCATTAATTTTGTCAATACCATTAAAACCTTATTAATTCTTTGCGTTTTTGCTTCTTCATTATTTACTTTTCTTTGGCTAAGAAAATTATTTGATAATTTATCATCGTTGGTTGGGGCAGTTTTTTATACCTTTTTCCCTTACCACCTGTTTGATATTTACCAAAGAGGTTCGGTTGGCGAAGTTTTGTCGTTATCAATCTTACCATTTGTGCTGTGGCAGATAGAAAGAAAAAGTTTATTCTGGGTTTCTGCCGGACTAGCTTTTTTAATTCTTGCGCATAATACTTTGGCAGTTTTATTGATGTTGTTAATTCTGCCGTATATGCTGTTGGATATCTGCATTTCAAAAAATAAAAGAAAGTCTTTCCGTTTTTACTTAATTACTTTATTAGTAGGATTTGGTTTATCCTCCTTTTTTTGGCTGCCGGCACTATTTGATTTGCAGTATACGATTTTTGCCAAAACGCAAATTTCAAACGTCGCTAATTATTTTGCCGGTTTTGGATTAATAGGGATAGCAGCGGTTTTTGTAATTTTGCTGACGGTTCTTCTGATTTTGTTCAAGCGAATTGAAATTAAAAAACACAGGTTAACTATCATTATGTTGATTATCTCCATTGTCTCGATTTATCTTGCCAGTTCCCCAAGTGCCTTCTTGTGGAAATTTTTACTAAGCTCTTTTGTGCAATTTCCGTTCCGCTTTTTGTCCCTAACCATCCCAAGCATTTCCTTTTTGGCCGCTTGCACTATTTCAGTTTTTTCAAAAAAAATAAAAGTCGCATTAGGTTTAATAATTGTAGTTTTAATATCAATTTCGGCAGTGTTTTATTTACTACCCAAAAGTTATCAAAATTTTCCCGACAGTTTTTACTCGACTAATCAAGATACTACCACGGTAAAAAATGAATACATGCCAAAATGGGCTGCGGAAATTCCCCAAACGTTGGCGCCGGCAAAAGTGCAAAATCTCAACGGCAAAGAAACTGTTAATCTTTTACAAGCAACTCCAAACAAAACCGCGTTCACAGTTTTTCTAGTAGCGCAGAGGGTAATTCAGGTGAACACGCTTTATTTCCCGGGTTGGTACGCCTTTGTTAACGGAAAACCAACGGAAATTTTATATAATAATCCAATGGGGTTAATAAATTTACAGCTAAATAAGGGAATAAACAATGTTCAAGTAGTTTTTAAAGAAACACCGGTCAGATTGTTCTCAGATTTAATTTCTATAATTAGCGTTGGCAGCTTATTGGCATTTGTTCTATTTAGAAAAAAAATTAAGCTATGAAAATTCTAAAAAATTTATTGCCGATTATTGTTGTTTTAATTTTTTCCGTCTTTACAATTTTGCCTTTCTTGCGGTCCGGTTTTTTCCCGATTCATGACGATACGCAAGTGGCCAGGGTTTTTGAAATGGCCAAGGGCTTAAGTGATGGAATGTTTCCGGTTAGATGGAGTGCTGATTTAGGTTATGGATTTGGCTACCCGATTTTTAATTTCTATGACCCACTACCTTACTATGTCGGCGCAGTGATTGAGATGGTCGGATTAGACGCATTGCTGGCGACAAAAATAATGATGGCGGTGGGGGCGATGCTGGCGGGAGTTTCGATGTATTTTTTGGCCAAAGAATTTTGGGGTAAGTCCGGAGGAGTTCTCTCCGCGTTTTTCTATATGTATGCGCCTTATCACGCAGTCGACATTTACGTTAGGGGAGACGTGGCCGAATTTTGGGCTTACGCTTTTGTGCCACTGGTATTTCTTGGGCTTTGGCAGATTTATAAAGAAGAAAAATGGCGTTATGTGGTTTTAACATCGGTTTCGTTTTCACTGGTAATCGTTTCGCATAATCTGACCGTGATGATAATTTCGCCCTTCCTCGTATTGTTTGGTGGATACTTATTGTTCAAGGCAAAAAGTAAGCAAGTCGGCCTTTACTTTCTGTTAACACTTCTGATTGGAGTTGCATTAGCTGCTTTTTATTGGTTGCCGGCGGTTCTGGAGATGTCTTATGCCAATATTAGCTCGCTTCTTGGAGGAGGGTCAAATTTCCGGGATAATTTTGTTTGCCTTAACCAGCTCTGGACTAGTCCCTGGGGCTATGGTGGTTCGGTTAAAGGCTGCGTTGACGGTTTGTCCTTTATGATTGGTAAATATCATATTTTCTTTGCAGGACTATTATTTGTTTTTGCGCTGACAGCTTTAATCTTTAAAAAATATTTCAGCGACTTCTCCCGGGAAAAATTGGTAATTTTAATTCTGGCATTCTGCGGTTTTTTAATTTCCATTTTCTTTACTTTGCAAATCTCCCAACCCATTTGGGAATTGGTCCGCCCGATGGCATATCTTCAATACCCATGGAGATTTTTATTAATGATAGTTTTCTTCGCTTCATTTATGTCCGGTGCATTATTTTGGCTGATGGAGAAATTAGTCAAGAAAAAGTTAGTCATCACAGTGATTCTAATATTTCTTTCCTGCTTTCTCGTTCTGGTAAGTATAAAGTTTTTTGTCCCGCAAAAATATTTACAGGTAAATTCGGATTATTATACTAATCAATTAGCTTTAGAATGGAGAACCTCAAAGATTTCCGATGAATATCTGCCAAAAAATTTTCAGCGGCCGGCAAATTCAAATCAAGTCGCCAGTTTCGCAAAACTAAATTCCAAAAAGCTTACGGTCCAACTTGTTAATGATAAAACACAGGAGATAACGCTTAAAACAAACGCCTCGGAAAAAGAAAACGTCACGCTTCCTTCGGCTTATTTTCCGTCGTGGCAGGGATACATAGACAATAAACAAATTCTAGTCAAAGATAATCAGGGGAAAATAGCAGTAAATATCCCTCAAGGCCAGCATCAGCTCAAATTAATTTTTCAGCAAACTCGGGTAGAATTACTTGCCGACCTGATTTCCCTGGTTGGTGTTTTAGCGCTTTTTGCTGGTATAATTCAATTAAAGAAAAAATATGCATAAGGTCTCGGAATTATCCATTTTCTTTCCGTTTTGGAACGAGCAGGAAAACATTGAAGCGGTTATTCAAAAAGCCATTCTGGTGGCGCAAAAAGTTACCGACAAGTGGGAAATAATCATAATTGATGATGGCTCCTCGGATAAAACTTTAGAAATTGCAAAACAGCTGGCCAAACAAGAACCAAGGCTAATTGTTGTTTCTCATGAAAAAAATCGGGGTTATGGGGCGGCGCTTAAAACCGGTTTCGCAAAAGCCAGATATGACTTGGTAGTTTTTAATGACGGTGACGGACAGTTTGACTTAGCGGAAATAACGAAATTTTTAGACAGAATTGAGAATGCGGATCTGGTAATCGGCTACCGAAAAAAAAGATTGGACAGTCCCTTAAGACACGTCTTGATGAATATGCTAAAAGTTTGGGATTTAGTTTTATTCGGATTTCACTTTAAAGATATCGATTGTGGTTTTAAGCTTTTCAAAAAAGAAGCCTTAAGTAAAATCTTGCCTTTTCAGTCGGAGGGCGCGATGATCACCACGGAAATTCTAGCAAAAGCCAAAAGAGCACATCTCAAAATTGTGCAGGTTGAGGTAAATCATTATCCAAGAATCTATGGCAATCAAAGCGGTGGGAATTTAAGAGTGATAGTAAGAGCGGTTAAGGAAAGTTTATCTCTTTGGAGAGATTTAAATTTTAATTATGGAAGAAATTGACATTGCGGTAATTACCAAGCGTTCGATTCACGGCATTTTTGCTTTGACCTCGCGAACTTTTGTCATACAAATAGTTAGTTTCCTGGCTAATTTTTTGCTGACTATTTTTTTGACACCCGCCATCTTCGGCGTTTATTTTGTTGTTTCGGCCGCCATCGCTTTTCTTTCTTATTTTTCGGATATCGGTTTGGCGGCCGCACTAATCCAAAAGAAAGAAGCGATTACCAGGGATGATTTAATAACCACTTTTACCTTACAGCAAATATTAGTAATTTCGGTTGTTGCAATTGCGCTTCTGTTGTCCAATTTTGTCGGTAACTTTTATCATTTAGGTCAGGATGGAGTTTTCCTATTCCAAGCTCTAGCGGTGGCTTTTTTCCTCTCTTCTTTAAAAACAATCCCTTCCATAATCCTAGAGCGGGATTTACATTTTGAAAAATTGGTCATTCCGCAAATCGTTGAAACTTTCTTTTTTAGCGTTGTCGCCGTTGTTTTGGCGATGAAAGGTTTTGGCATCTCCAGTTTTACCTACGCTGTTTTAGCCAGAGGGATTGCCGGAGTGATTGCAATTTACATCATCAACCCTTGGAAGCCGGGTCTTGGATTTTCCAAAGATTCCGCGCGAAAGCTATTGTCTTTTGGAATTCCCTTCCAGCTAAATAGTTTCTTGGCTTTAATAAAAGATGACTTATTTGTCGCTTACTTAGGTAGAGCCTTGCCGATAGCGCAAGTCGGTTTTATTGGCTTTGCGCAAAAGTGGGCTTATGCGCCGCTAAGGTTAATTATGGATAACGTTATCAGAGTTACTTTTCCGTCTTTCTCAAGATTACAGCATGAAAAGGAAGTTTTGGAGAGGGCAATCGAAAAATCAATTTTTGCAGCCTGTTTTTTAATCTTCCCGGCGTTGGTCGGCTTAGTTTCGCTCTCTCCTTATTTTATTCATTTAATTCCCAAATACCTTAAATGGGAACCCGCCATTTTATCTTTAGCGCTTTTTTCGATTAATGCCGCCTTATCTTCCATTTCCACTCCTTTAACCAACGCGCTTAACGCCATCGGAAAAATAAAAGTCTCATTGTATTTAATGGTCGGTTGGACCATCGCCACTTGGGTTTTGACTCCTATTTTCATAGTTTTGTTTGGTTTTAATGGCGTTGCAGCGGCTTCCGCTTTAATTGCCTGCTCGGTAGTTTTGGTAATCTATCTAACGAAAAAATATGTTAAGTTTAATGTTTTTGCGGCCACAATGTATCCTTTTTTAGCCGCCGCAATAATGGGTGTTGCAATTTATTTCCTCAGTCCGATTCTAGTAAAAGGTTTAATCTCACTTGCTTTTATGATTTGCCTAGGCGCTATGCTATACTTTCTATGCATTTTCCTTTTTGCGCGCAATGAAGTGCTTGCGGATGCCAGGATTGTCTTAAAACATTTAAGAAGATAGAATGAGTAAAATTTCGGCCGTAATTTCGGCCTTCAACGAAGAAAAAAACATTGAGAGATGTCTTAAATCTTTGTCCTTTGCGGATGAAATCATAGTTGTGGATAACAGCTCTTCTGACAAAACTGCCGAGATTGCCCAAAAATATACCTCTAAAGTCTTTACGCAAAAAAATAATCCGGCAGAAATTGACCTGCAAAAGAATTTTGGGTTTGAAAAAGCCACCAATGAGTGGATATTAAGCATCGATGCCGACGAGGAAGTTTCTCCGGCACTGGCGGAAGAAATAAAGAATATTCTAAAAACAAAACCATCAAGCATTGCGAATATAAACGGATTCTTGATTCCGAGAAAAAATTATATGTTTGGGAAGTGGATAAAAGAAAATACTGGTTGGTATCCGGATTATCAACTAAGGTTTTTTCGGAAAGGCAAGGGAAAATACAAAAACAAAGCTGTTCACAAAGATTTATCAATAGAGGGGGAGACGGAAAAACTTAAAGAACATATAATTCACCATAATTACGATTCAATAGAACAATACGTTAAAAAAATTCTCATTTATGCTCCGAATGAAGCAGAAGAATATTTACGTGGCGACTATAAATTCTCATATTTTGACGTAATCCGTTTTCCGCTAAATGATTTTATGGCTTGGTTTTTTGCCAGGAAAGGATATAAAGACGGTTTCTATGGATTAGTGCTCGCTCTTATGCAAGCTTTTTATCATTTCCTAGTTTTCGCGTTCATCTGGGAGAAGCAAGGATTCAAAGACTATGACAAAGAGGATTTCTTAAAAGATACAGAGAATGAATTCAAAAAATCAGGCCAGGAAATTTTATATTGGATTTCCAAAGAAAAGTTGGAGAATATCAAGAATCCAATTCAACGTCATCTGCAAAGAGTTTCAGACAAACTCCACGGAATGTAATTATGACGAAAGTTTTTGTCACACTTATCAATTACAATAGTAATCAAGCTACTTCTGATTGTCTTCACTCTTTGGAAGAAATAAATACTGCGGATTTTGTTCTAAGTGTGGTTGTGATTGATAATGCTTCAACGGAAAAGTTCACGAAAGATAAAAAATATCAAAAACTAAATTTAAAAATAATCAGAAGCGAAAAGAATTTAGGGTTTGCGGGCGGACAAAATTTAGGAATAAAGTTTGCTCTAGATAATGGCGCGGATTATGTTGTTGTTTTGAATGACGACGTTATTTTGGATAAAGATTTAATCGTTGAACTTTTAAAAACTTTTGAAACAAATAAAGATTGTGGAATGGTTTCCCCAAAAATCTATTTTGCCAAAGGTTACGAGTTTCATAAAGATAGATATCAACAAAATGAACTTGGTAAAGTCATTTGGTATGCTGGCGGAAAAATTGATTGGCAAAATGTAATTGCATCACATCGTGGCGTTGATGAAGTTGATAAAGGGCAATATGAAAAAGTGGCAGAAACGGATTTTGCCAGCGGCTGCTGCGAGATGATCAAGCGGAAAGTGCTTGAAAAGATTGGGCTTTTTGACGAAAGATATTTTTTATACTATGAAGACAATGATCTAAGTCAGCGGGCGAAAGCTTACAACTTCAAAATTCTCTATCAGCCAAAAGCGATTATGTGGCACTTGAATGCCGGTTCCACCGGCGGCTCCGGGTCAACGCTTCACGATTATTACATCACCAGAAATAGATTGTTGTTCGGATTCAAATACTCTTCGTTAAGAACAAAACTGGCGCTTAGTAAAGAAAGTTTCAGAGATATTTTATCCGGAAGACCCTGGCAAAAAAAAGGAGCATTAGATTTTTATTTAAGAAAATTTGGGAAAGGAAGTTATCATGAATAAAATTTCGGCCATCATCATTGCCAGAAACGAAGAGAAAATGATTGAAGAGGCTTTAGACAGTCTAGCTTTTTGCGACGAAATTATCGTTGTGGATAATGGTTCAGTAGATAAAACGAAAGAAATTGTCGAGAAAAAAGGTGCTAAAATTTATGAGATAAGAACGAACGACTTTTCAGAACTGCGAAATTTCGGTTTGAGTAAAGCAGAAAATAACTGGATTTTATATCTGGATGCAGATGAAAGAATTGACGACGAACTCAGAAATTCAATCAAAGATACTATTTCGACAGATACCCGATATGCGGCATTTTTCTTAAAAAGGAAAAATTTTTATTTTGGCAAACACGAATGGCCAAAGATAGAAAGATTGGAGAGGCTATTCAGAAAAGAAAAGTTAAAACAGTGGAAGGGAACCTTGCACGAAAGTCCGGTTGTTGACGGCGAAATAGGCAGGATTGACAAAGGACTAATTTTGCATTTTACTCATCGCGACTTAGAAAGTATGCTAAGCAAAACCAATGAATGGTCGGCTAAGGAAGCACTTCTAAGATATAACAGCGGGCATCCTAAAATGACCTGGTGGAGGTTTCCCCGGGTAATGCTGACGGCTTTCTTGGATTCTTACATTAAGCAGGGTGGATATAAAGCGGGAGTTACTGGCGTTGTGGAAAGTATGTATCAAGCGTTTAGTATGTTTGTCACTTATGCCAAACTTTGGGAATTGCAAAGTAAAATTGAAAGTAAAAAATTAGGAATAAAAAAGCTATGATGAGATTAATACAACGCTTTTGGCCCGTTGTCCTAATTATCGCAGTTTGGTTTATCTTTGCGTCGCCATATTTCATTCAGCACAAAGTCCCTTTCTCGTCAACTTATCTGGTAAATTTTTTTTCTCCGTGGAATGCTTATCAGGGATTTGCGTCACCAGTCAAAAACAACGCCATGCCGGATGTAATATCACAAATCTATCCTTGGAAAACTTTAACAATAGAAGCGCTTAAGCATTTACAAATTCCCCTGTGGAATCCTTACGGTTTTTCGGGAACACCACTACTGGCAAATTATCAATCAGCGGTTTTGTCGCCGTTTAACTTATTGTTTTTTATCCTGCCGTTTATTGACGCTTGGAGTTTATTAGTATTGTTGCAACCCTTACTGGCTGGGATTTTTACTTATTTTTTCTTACGGACGTTAAGAATAAGTAAGGAGGGCGCCGTGATTAGTTCTTTGGGTTTTATGTTTTGCGGTTTCCTTACAACTTGGATGGCTTATGCAACGCTTGGCTACGCCATTTTATTTTTACCTTTGGCTTTATTTGCAATCGAAAAATTTTACCAAACACAAAAGAACCGGTTTTTGGTGCTGCTTGCTTTTTCTTTGCCACTGTCTTTTTTCAGCGGACATTTTCAAATCAGTATTTATTTTTTTCTATTCGTAATCGCCTATCAACTTTTTAAATTCTGGCAGGTAAAAAACCTTAAAAATGCTCTTGTTCTTCTTTTCTATACATTCGTTGGTATTCTATTATCGCTTCCTCAGCTACTCCCTTCAGTAGAGGCATACACACAATCTTTAAGAAGTGGTATCTTTGAAAAGGCGGAAGTCATTCCTTGGGGCTATCTGTTGACTTTTCTGGCGCCCGACTTTTTAGGAAATCCTGTCACCAGAAATGATTGGTTCGGGCACTACGCGGAATGGAATGCTTACGTTGGCGTGATTCCTCTCATTTTGGGATGCTTCGCGCTTTTTAGGGTCAGAAAAAAGGAAATTTTGTTTTTCGGGCTAATGGCACTACTGGCAATTCTTTTCTCTTTTCAAACCCCGCTTTTAGATTTACTGGTAGTTCTTAAGATCCCGGTTTTGTCAACCAGTGCTCTTAGTCGGATAATTGTATTGTTTAGCTTTTCTGTAGCTGTTTTGGCCGGGTATGGATTTGAACAATTACTTTTTGACATTAGACAAAAAAACATCAGACCTATTTATTTACTACTTACTTTCTTCGTTATGATATTTGCGGTTTTTTGGGGAGTAATTCTTCTGAAACTAATTATACCTTTAGATAGAATAGTAATCGCTAAACAAAATCTGATTCTTCCGACGGTCTTGTTCTTCATTTTTTGGGTACTGGTCACGTCTTCATTGTTGGTGGTTCATCTAAAAAAAGGATTTTTCCTTAAAATTTTACCGCTGGCGTTAATCTTGGTTGTGGCTTTCGATTTGTTAAGGTTTTCTGGCAAATGGATGCCGTTTGACCCAAGAAGTTTAATGTATCCTAATATTCCGATTGCTCAAGAGCTAAATAAAATTTCGGGTTTTGATAGAGTGATGAGTAATATCGGCGGAGAAGGCACGCTTTATTACCGTTTACCGTCACTTGAAGGATATGACGCGGTTTACATAAAAAGATATGGAGAGTTTATTGCCTCCTTGAGTAACGGAAAGCTTGCGGAATCGGCAAGGTCGGTAGTCAGTTTTCCCAAAAACGGTTTATATACAAAACAAGCGATTAATTTATTGGGAGTAAAATATATCGTTAATAAAGTCGCTGATGGGCATTCGGTTTGGAATTTTCCTTTTTGGACCTATCCGGCCGGCACGTTTTTAACTATTTATAATGACGGCATCTATCAAGTTTTTGAGAATAAAGATGTTTTCCCCAGAGCGTTCCTGGTCAATCAATATGCTGTTGTCAGTAATCCGCAGAAAATTTTAGACACAATGTTTGGTTTACATTTTGATTTAAGACAAGCAGTTGTTTTGGAACAAAATCCAAAGCTCAAACTGAGCGGACAAGGGACAGCACATATTAGTAGCTATGCTTCCGGAAAAATTTCAATTGAAACAAATTCCAGTGGAAATAATCTTTTATTCCTTTCGGATACTGATTATCCCGGTTGGCAAGCTTATGTCGATGGACGCCCAACATCAATTTACCGGGCCGATTTTGCTTTCCGGGCTATTTATGTTCCGTCAGGCATACATCAAGTCGAGTTTATTTATAATCCGTTGAGTTTCAATTTGAGTGTTCTAGCGACGGTTTTTGGGTTAATACTGATGGCAGTTTTTACGGTTATTCTTAAAAGAAGCCCTATTTTTTCTCCCAAAATTTGAGTTCTTCCAATTTCATTTTTTTCGTAGCAAAAAAGAAAAGATAAACAATTTCCAAAATTCCCACGGTATTTAAGATCAGAATTCCGACAAACCAATTCCTTTGTTTAAGCTGAGCGGCTCTCCAAAGAGCAAGTCCTTTCCAAAGCAAAGACCAAAGATAAAGAATGAAAAATAACCACATTTGGTTTTGGCCGATGGCGCTAAAAAGATTCATTGCTTAAATTATAGCTTGCTATAGTCCATAAATGCAACTGGTTTGAAAACTTGCTAGAATAGAAGTATGAGAATCGGGATATTTGATCCTTATCTAGATTCACTCGTCGGTGGAGAAAAATACATGCTGACCGCGGCCTGGTATTTATCCCAAAAACACGAAGTGTCTGTTTTTTGGGATCAAAAAGATATATTGGAAAAGGGCGCCGAAAAATTCAACCTTGATTTATCTAAAATAAAAATGACCTGTAACATTTTTTCCGCAAAAACACCTTTTTATAAAAAATATCTTGCCAGCAAAAAGTATGATGCAATCCTTTTTTTAAGCGACGGTAGTTTGCCAATCATTGGTACTAAATTATACGTACATTTTCAATTTCCGATTGAATGGGTTAATCCAAGTAGTCTTTTAAGCAACTTTAAAAAAAAGCGTATTAAAAAAATAATTTGTAACTCATATTTCACAAAGTCTTTTATCGATAAAAAATTTAATGTAGACAGCGAAATTTTATATCCGCCGACCTATTTTAAAAAAGATTTTCCAAAAGTGGAGTTGAAGCAGAAAAAAAATCAAATTCTTAACGTCGGAAGACTTTCTGTTTTTCCCGACGGCGGGTTATTTAAAAAACAGGATTTTTTGATTAAAGCTTTTAAAGAAATCGTTGACAGCGGCGTTAAAAATTGGGAGTTAATTCTAGTAGTCAGTTATCTGGAGAGAGATAAAGAAGTTCTGGAAAATTTAAAGAAACAAATTAAAGGTTACCCGATTAAAATTCTAGCCAATATCAGTTTTGCGCAGTTGAATCAGGTTTATGCCGCAAGTAAAATTTATTGGCACGCTTCCGGTTTTGGAGAAGACTTAAAGACTCATCCCGAAAGAGCGGAGCATTTTGGCATTACAACGATCGAAGCGATGATGAATGGAATTGTGCCGGTTGTTATCAACGCTGGCGGGCAAAAAGAAATTGTTCAAGACTCGCAAGATGGGTTTTTGTTCGAAAATGAGAAGGAGTTAATTGCCAAAACGATAAAATTAATTAAAGATGATTCTTTATGCTCAAAAATGGCGAAAAGTGCTAGAGAAAAAGCGGAAGAATTCTCAACGGATAGATTTTGCGAAAAGCTGGAAGCAATTTTTAGCAAATGAATAAAGTAAAAATATTATTGATAGTTTGTCTTTTCCTATTGCCTTTATTTTTTTTCAAAGCGTCATTTTTGCAAGGTAGGCTGCCAATTCCCGCAGACACAATTGTCGGACTTTATTACCCTTTTCGGGATTTATATTTCAAAACAAATCCGAACGGTATTGCTTACAAAAATTTTTTGATTACCGACCCGGTCCGGCAACAATATCCTTGGAAAAGTTTAGCAACAGGTCTAGAAAAACAATTCAATTTGCCGCTTTGGAATCCTTACAATTTTGCCGGCACGCCACTACTGGCTAACTTTCAGTCCGGTGCCTTTTATCCGCTTAATTTACTTTTTGCTATTTTGCCTTTTTCTTTTGCCTGGAGCTTACTTATCTTTTTGCAGCCACTTTTAGCCGGTATTTTTTTATTCTTTTATTTATTAAATCTAAAACTTAATAAAGCCGCCAGTTTTTTGGGAGCGCTTACTTTTTCTTTTTGCGGATTTTCGATTGCCTGGCTGGAATGGGGAACAATTTTAAACACAGCGCTCTGGCTACCTTTAATTTTATTGGCGATAGATAAAATCGTTCAAAATTCAGAAGTCAAAATTCAGAAGTCAAAATTAGCTTGGTATTTTATTTTAGTCTTTGCGTTTATTTCTGCTTTTTTCGCCGGGCATCTGCAAACATTCTTCTATTTGTCGGTTTTTGCTGCTTTATATTTTCTTGTTCGTTGGTTCCAATGTGGAAGAAAAATAAAAATGCTTGGTAGCTTTTTTGTTTGTTTTTGCCTATTCTTTATTTTGATTTTGCCCCAGCTTTTGCCGACTTTGCAATTTATCGCTCTTTCGGCCAGAAACGTCGATCTTGTCGGTTGGAAACAAGCCGGTTGGTTCATTCCTTGGCAGAATTTAATTCAATTTATCGCTCCGGATTTCTTTGGTAACCCGGCAACGCTTAATTATTATGGCATCTGGAATTATGGTGAATTTATCGGCTACATCGGCATTGTGCCCCTGATTATGGCGTTGTTTGCGCTTTTTTTCAGACGGGATAAAAAAACTTTTCTTTTTGGAACAGCATTTTTCCTGTCGTTAATTTTTGCTCTGCCGACAATTTTCGCCAAAATTCCCTTTAAATTTGATTTACCATTTCTTTCAACCGCCCAACCAACACGACTATTATTCATTACGGATTTTTCCTTAAGCGTTTTAGCCGCTTTCGGATTAGACCGTTTTATCAATGCCCAAAATAAAAAGCCCATCATTATTATTCTGGGACTTTTCGGCATAATCTTTGTTGGACTTTGGTCTTTTGTCTTAATTTTCCATGGTCAGCTTTTGTTGGCAAAAGATTTGGCCGTAGCTAAGCAAAATTTAATTTTTCCGACAATACTATTTATAGTAGCCTCACTTATCTTATTCATTGTAATTTTAAGTTCACGTAAAAAACTAATGCTAACATTAGTGGGTTTACTAATTTTAATTACGGTTGTTGACCTTTTTCGGTTTGGTTGGAAGTTTGAGCCTTTCACGAGCGAGCAATATCTTTTTTCGTCAACTGCAATAACGTCATTTTTGCAAAACCAGCCGGGAATATTCCGGGTGATGGCGACCGACTCGGAGATTTTACCGCCAAACTTTTCCATTATGTATAAACTGCAGACGCTCGACGGTTACGACCCATTATATCTACAGCGGTTCGGAGAGTTAATGGCGGCATCAGCCAGGGGAGAACCAAATATTAATCCGCCATTTGGTTTCAACCGAATTATCACACCGCAGGATCCCTTGTCCAGAACAACGGATTTGTCGGGAGTTAAATACGTTTTAAGTTTGGAAGATATTAGAAACTCCAAGCTCAAAGAGGTTTTTACCGATGGGATTGTCAAAGTTTACGAAAACGAAATGGCAATGCCTAGAGCGTTTTTTGTCAATACTACTTTTCTCGCCGATTCAAAACAACAAGCAATTAACGCCCTGTTTGATTTAAATTTCCCGCTTAATAAAAGGGCAGTTGTGGAGAATGTCCAAAACACAAAACTGTTTAAATCAAATTGGGATTTAGGAGACGCGCAAATCACAAGTTATAAGGACAATAACGTTATCATTAAAACAAATAATCCTGGAGAAGGTTTTTTGGTTCTAACCGATAGCTTCTATCCAAATTGGCATGCGACAATCGACGGGCACGAGACCCAAATTTATCTGACGGACTACAATTTTAGAGGTATAATTACTCCCAAGGGAAAACATACAATCGATTTTTACGATACACTATTTTAATATGGATATTAGCATTATCATTCCAAATTACAACGGTGAACAGCTATTAAAAAAGAACTTGGAAAAAGTTTGCAAAGAACTTAGTTCTTACAAATCCGGGAAGACAGAAATATTAGTGGTTGATGACGGGTCTTCGGACCAAAGCGTCGCTTTTTTAAATGAATTTTCAAAAACTCACCAAAATTGCAAAGTTTTAGTTAATAGTAAGAATCTTGGTTTTGCGTCAACCGTTAACCGAGGCGTGGAGGCTTCGATTGGCGAAATAATTATTCTTTTAAACACGGATGTCTATCCGGAAGAAGGCTTTTTGGAACCTTTACTTAAACACTTTTCCGATGCAGAAATATTTGCCGTCGGCTGTTTAGACAGAAGTATTGAAAGCGGTAGAGTTGTTTTGCGCGGCCGGGGCTTAGGCGAATGGAAAAGGGGATTTTTGGTGCATAGAAGGGGAGAAGTCGATAAGCAAAATACTCTGTGGGTTAGCGGCGGAAGCGGAGCATTTCGGAAAACGATTTGGGAAAAATTGGGAGGATTCAATAATCTTTATGCGCCGTTTTATTGGGAAGATATTGATTTATCCTATCGGGCTTTAAAGTCAGGATACAAAATTTTATTTGAGCCGAAAAGCGTAGTTGTACACGAGCACGAAAAGGGCGCAATTAAAAGTAAGTATTCAGAGTTCAAAATAAAAACAATTGCTTATCGGAATCAATTTATTTTTGTTTGGGAGAATGTGACGGATTTTCCCTTGCGGATTACTCACATTATTTGGTTGCCTTATCATTTTGCAAAAGCGATTATAAATTCCGACTGGGCTCTTTATCTAGGTTTTTTTGAGGCTTTTATTCTTCTGCCAAAAATAATAAAATCTAGACTTAGTTATGAGAAGCTCTTTGCTAAAAAAGACAAAGAAATTCTTAAAGACTACACATAATGAAGTTATCTATAATAGTACCTGTATTTAACGAAGAGAAAACCATTCTTCAAATCTTAGAAAAATTGGATAATGCTGGTATTCCAGTGCAGTACGAAATTATTGTCGTTGACGATGGGTCGACTGACACGACGAGAACAAAATTAAAAAATATCAAAGGTGCTAAAGTTATCCTACACAAAAAAAATCAAGGGAAAGGCGCTGCGGTAAAGACGGGTATAAAAAATGCAAAAGGGGATTATATTTTAATTCAGGATGCGGATTTGGAATACAATCCCAATCAAATAAAAGACTTATTAAAACCAATTCTAGCCAAAACTGCAAAAGTCGTTTATGGAACAAGACTAAATAGAACGCCTCATCTTAGAAAAGAAGAAGCGAAGCACTTTTTTATTATTCATTATTTTGGCAATAGATTTTTAAGTTTGGTAACCAGTTTTCTCTACGGACAATGGCTAACCGATATGGAAACCTGCTATAAATTGTTTCCCAAAATCGCGCTTAATTCCATTAAGCTTAATGCCAAAGGTTTTGAATTTGAACCGGAAATAACTTCTAAATTGTTAAAGCGGGGATATAAGATAAAAGAAGTTTCCATTGTTGCTACTCCTAGGGGATACGATGAAGGTAAAAAATTAAATACAGTCAGAGATGGTACAAAAGCCCTGTGGTATTTAATTAAATACAGGTTTACAGATTAATGAATATGAACGTAACAAGAGGATATGGACTCCTTGAGGCATTCTTAGCAAAAAAAAGAGCAAAATTGGCAAACAAGTTCATAACAGAAGGTTATAGAAGCGGCAGAATACTGGATATAGGTTGTGGTACTTATCCATACTTTTTGGAAACGACTAAGTTTAAAGAAAAATATGGAATTGATCCGGTTCTTAATCTGAAAGCAGTTGGAGAGAAAAGCCTTAAGCTAAGCAAAGTTGCGATCGGAAACAAGAAGTTACCCTTTGAAGATAATTTTTTTAATGTTGTGACGATGCTGGCGGTTTTCGAACATATAGAAAATAATGATCTTGAGCCGATACTAAAAGAGGCTTATAGAATTCTGAAAAAAAATGGAATCTTTATTATTACAACACCGGCGTCTTGGTCGGATAAACTGCTTCATTTTATGGCAAGGACAGGGTTAATAAGCGCGGAAGAAATACATGAACACAAACATAATCATCGAAGAGAACGAATAGAAGATATAATAGCGAGTGGAGGATTTAATAAGAACAATATTAGAAGTGGGTTTTTTGAGCTAGGTATGAATATGTGGTTTACGGCAAAAAAATGATTAGAAAAATTTTTGGCAAAAGATTTGAGATTTCATTAAGCTTAGTTATTCTACTCGCTGTGATTTTAAGGTTTGTGAACTATTCTAACAGATGGGGATTAGCTTATGATCAGGCGCGTGACGTTATTGTTTCCACTTATGCCTTAAGTCATCATTTAATCCCATTAACAGGACCTTTCTCTTCGGCGGGTCAATTCGTGTATGGTCCTCAGTGGGTTTGGATAGTTTCTGCTTTTGTTGCCGTATTTCCTGGCGCAATCATGACGCCTTGGATAATCCAGACATTACTGTATGTCTTAATGGTGCTAGTAATGTTTCTAATAGGTAAAGAGATTTTTGGGAGGAATTTCGGTTTGCTAACAGCCTTTTTTACTGCTATTTCTACAGCCCAACTTGGACAATCTACAAATCTTATATCCCCTTCTATGGCAGGCATTTTTTCAATTATTGCAGTCTATTTTTTTATAAGGTATATAAAATATTCAAAAAATCTTGATGCTTTCTTGCTGGGCTTTTTAGTTTCTAATACTATTAATATACATTTTCAAGCGATTGGTTTAATATTTTTGCTTCCAGTAGGATTTTTAATTAGCAAAAGAAAATTTAAAAGTTTATTATTTCTAGGGATTGGAGCATTTATCCCATTTATACCACTGGTCATTTTTGATCTACAAAATAAGTTTTTTGAAAGCAGAAATATATTGGATTACTATCTTTATGGTCAAAATAGATTATACACCCCAAATAGATGGTTAACCTATGCCGGTGTTTTTTGGCCAAAAGCTTGGTCTGGAATAATTGGCGGGCAAATAATACTTGGATATTTCTTTGCAATAATATTCTTCGTGTTTACTCTTTGGGGAATCGTAAAGAGGAAGCTGGACAAGAATATGTTAGGCCTTATTGCAGCGTTTTCATTGATTTTTATAATGCTCCGGTATTATAAAGGGGTAATTTTTGACGGATACATAGTCTTTCTTCATCCATTTGTATTGGTTTTTTCCGCTTGGGTAGCCTATAAAATTTTCAAATTCAATAAGTTCGCCGCTCTACTGTTAATTGTTATTGTCTTTGTCTTAACAATGCAGGCAAACATCAGAGAAATATCGGTCGCGACCAATAATACAGCGAAAGAAGCTACAATCTTAAGGAATCAATTGATTAAAAAGTTTCCAAGCGAAAAATTTTCCGTATACGATTACAAATTTTCTCAGGTTAACAGGTCTTATCCATTTGTAATGTATATGAACAAGGATAATAAGATTGATGATAGTGGAATGAAAATAGGACTAGCAAATTTTAATAGTAACGACAAAATGCGAAAAGATTTACCGATAATAATAAATGATAAATTGGGATTTCAAATTTATGATTTAAGTTCTTCGTCGAGCGCGACGCTTCTTAAGGATAAATGGATTTTTGTCAATCCAAGTGAAATTTATAAAACATCTGAGCAGTGGTATAAAGAATAGATGAAGAAGTTTTTTAATTGGAAAGTAGCATTACTGGCAATTATTATTTTAGCTGCGGTTCTTCGATTGTGGCAGCTAGGAAATATTCCTTCTGGACTGACAAACGATGAGGCCGGCGTAGGTTGGGATGCGTATTCAATCCTTCACACTGGTAAAGACCAGTGGAATCAATTCTTGCCTTTGCACTTTATGGCTTTTGGTGACTATCCGGCTCCCCTACTTAGATATATAACGGTTCCATCGATTTTTATTTTCGGACTAAACGCTTTTGCGACCAGATTCCCTTCCGCCTTATTTGGATTATTTGCTGTGGGAGTAATGTTTTTACTAGGCAGGAAACTTTTTAATGAGAAAGTGGGAATTCTAAGTGCGCTTTTATTGGCTATTTCTCCTTGGGCGATAGGACTAAGCAGAGTAACAATCGAGCCAAATGTAGCGATGTGCCTGTTTATATTGGGCTTATTACTTTACTTTGCAGCGCTTAAGAAAATTAAATTCCTCTACCTAAGCGCTTTGATTTTTGCGTTAGTTTTATATACGTATTCAGCTTACGTTCTTTTTCTTCCCCTAGTTGCTTTGGCCCTTTTAATTTGGAACCACAAGCACGTGCGGGAAAATCCTAAAGTTTATATAATCGCCGCTTTACTATTTGTCGTAATTTTAATTCCTAATTTTTTAACGAAAAACACAACGGCATCGGTTCGATTCTCTCAAGTTGGTATAACTACGAATATAAATAGTATCGGATTAATAAATACTCTAAATGACCAAAGGGGTGCTTGTCAAACATCTTATAATCAAATTATTTGTAAAATTGTTGATAATAAAATTGTTTTATTTACTTCGTCTTTTGTAAAAAATTATACAGCCCATTTTAATATCAATTTTCTTTACAATAACGGAACTTCAACCCAATTTTCAATTCTCCCGGAAAGAGGATTGGAATACGTTTTTGAACTCGCCTTTTTCATTCTTGGATTAGTTAGAATAGTAAGATATAAAGACAGAAAAGGATATTTACTCATTTTATTATTGTTGCTGTCGCCCATACCGGATTCTTTAACGGGAGATGGTCATTACGGAAGGGCTTCATTGATACTTCCGTTCATACTACTTATCGAAGGTTTAGGCTTATTTAGTTTGTCGGAAATTGTTTCGAGAATAAGTCTCTCTTATGTTAGAAAAGCTTTTTATCTTTTATTAGGTTTAGTAATGTTTTCGGCTGTATTTGCTTTCTGGATTAACTACACGACTTATTTTAAAAACTACTATTCCATTTATTCCCAATATGGCTATGAGAATTTGATGAAGCAAGTTTATTCCTATCGCAATAATTACGACAGAATTTATATTTCAAGACATCTTAACGATACAAAGCAATATGTCTACTATCTTTTTTATAGTCAATATGACCCTCGAAAATTCCAGAATAAAATTGACGTTTCCTACAGCCAGTCTTCCGACGGTTGGATATCAATAAATAAAATAGAAAATATATATTTTGTTCAGAATCCTCCTGTAATTCCGGATGATTCAACTCTTGCTAAAGAAAAAATTCTCATAATTTCTAACCCGGTTGATTTTCCGAAATCAGTAAAACCCGTTTTTACCATCAAAGATAAATTAGGGAATATTCTATTTAAAGCCATAAATCTTTCCGATTTGATAAGATATAATCTGGAGCATAAAGAATTAATTCTTAAAGAAAATGGTCAAGCTAATTAATTATAAGTTTCTACTACTTTTAATAATACTCATAGGTGGATTTTTGCGATTTTATCAACTTGGGACAAATCCGCCTTCTTTGACTTGGGATGAGGCTGCTTGGGGATATAATGCTTATTCAATTGGGATTGACGGCAAAGATGAATTTGGCCGGTTTTTGCCACACGATTATCTTGAATCCTTCGGTGATTTCAAACCGCCGATGTACGCTTATTTAGATGTTATTCCTGTCAAGTTGTTGGGCTTAAATGAATTTTCGACCCGTGTTCCTTCCGCCTTCTTTGGAGTCTTAACGGTTTTATTAACTTACTTTTTAGTACAAAGAATATTTTGGAACTCAAGTAATAAGAAAAAATATGCGCTTGCCACAGCCTTCATCTTGGCGATTTCTCCTTGGCATATCATGTTGTCGCGGGCGGCTTTCGAAGCCAATGTAGCGACCTTTTTTCTTGTCCTAGGAGTTTGGGGATTCTTGGCGGCTACCCAAGACAAAAAATGGTATCTTTTAATCTCTGCGATATCATTTGCTTTTTCGATGTACACCTTTAATACGGCTAGAGTCGTTGCGCCACTCTTAGTAATCCTACTGGCGTTTGCATTCAGAAAAAAACTTTTCCAGATAAAAAAAGAAGTGTTGATAGCGTTTATTATCGGTCTGGCTGTTTTTCTGCCGACTTTCCGGTTTCTATTAACCCCTCAGGCGGATTTAAGATTTCAGGAAGTAAATATTTTTAGCGATATAACAGTTGTTAAAACCGCAAATCAGGAAATTGCTAACGATGGAAATGCTTTTTGGTCAAAAATAATCCATAACCGAAGGTTTTTATATTCTATTGATTACGTCAAGCATTATTTTGATAATTTATCACCAAACTTTCTATTTATTACGGGTGACGGAAATCCTAAATTTTCAATTCAAAGCGTTGGACAAATGTATCTTTGGGATATCCCGTTTGTCGTAATCGGAATCTTATTTTTACTTAGGAAGAAAGAAGGAAATTGGTGGCTAGTGCCATTGTGGCTTTTAATTGGTATCATTCCCGCCGCAACCGCTGAGCAGACTCCGCACGCTTTAAGAATTGAGGCATCACTTCCTATGTTTCAAGTAATCAGCGCTTACGGTTTTGTTATATTTTTATCAACAATTAAACGTTTTAGAAATATAATAGCGGCTGTTTTAATTGGACTGCTGGTGATAAATCTCGCTTATTTTTGTCATGATTATTTTGCTCATTATCCCGCTGAGTTCTCGGGAGAATGGCAGTATGGATACAAGCAATCGATTGCTTATGTCAGCTCGGTAGAAAATAATTACGCTAGTATCCAAGTTACAACAGCCTTAGGCAGACCGTATATTTATTATCTTTTTTATACAAAAGTTAATCCCGCTTCTTTTAGACAGACTGCGAAAATACAAAGGGACGCATTTGGTTTTGTTACAGTAGAAAGCTTTGGGAAATATTCTTTTCCGGCCAGTTTTGATTACACGTTAAGTAAAAAAGAAAAAGTGCTTTATATTGGCTCAGCCGGCAGTACTCCCAGGGGAGCGAAAATTCTTAAAACATTTGATTTATTAAACGGAGAGCCTATTTTGGTTGCTTACACAATTTAATTTTATGAATAAAAAATGGATTTGGATTATTTTAATTGGAATAATAATGCTGGCTGCGGGATTAAGATTGTGGCAGCTCGGCAACGTTCCACCATCGCCCGATTGGGACGAAGTTGCCCTAGGCTACGATGCCTATTCAATTATTCACACGGGGCGTGATGAATTCGCACAGTTTTTGCCCGTTGTTCTTCGTTCATTTGACGATTACAAGCCGGCTCTATATGCATATCTTTCCATTCCGACAGTATTAATATTTGGATTAGATGTTTTCGCGGTTAGGCTCCCATCAGCTATTTTTGGCATCATTTCCGTTTTCGCGGTTTTTTGTCTTGTTCAGGAATTGTTTAAGGAAAATAAATATAAAGATCACCTAGCGCTACTGGCGGCATTTCTTTTAGCAATTTCTCCATGGTCGCTGCAATTTTCCAGAGTCGGTTTTGAAGCAAATGTCGGGGACACTTTAAATCTTTTGGCCGCTCTGTTTTTCGTTAAAGGCGTAAATAGTAAGCGGTGGTTTCTATTTATTTCGGCTTTTTTTGCAGGATTAAGCATTTACGTTTATCAAAGCGAAAAAGTTTTTACGCCGTTATTTATACTTTTATTGGCAATTATTTATTGGAGAAAGCTGTTTGCAATTTCTAAAAAATATTTATTTATTGTTGTAGTCTTCGGATTAATCGTAGTTACACCAATGCTTTCCTACATAGTCACTAATCGAGCGGCGTTACTAAGAGTCACGGGGACAAGTATCTTTTCTTATCAAACCCAGCTTTTGCAAAACGATATTCAGAAATTACAACAGGACACGGTAAATCATGATCAGCTCGGTTTAATTTTAGACAACCGAAGATTTATTTTTGCGTCAACAATAATTTCCGGTTATATTATTCATTTTGATCCAAACTGGCTTTTTGTAACGGGGGATATCTCAAGACATCATGCGCCAAACATGGGATTAATCTATCTTTTTGAAGTGCCGTTTATCTTATTTGGCATTTATACGCTTTTATTCGGTGAGTTTGATAAAAAAACAAAGCTGGTTGTTTTTGGCTGGTTGCTACTGGCTCCTGTTCCGGCGTCTATTACCACCGGCGTTCCTCATGCAGTAAGAACTTTGAATTTTCTACCGACCTGGCAGATTCTTTCGGCGATCGGGATTTTGTTTGCTTTTATCTTCTTTAACAAATATAAAAAAACAAAATATATTTTCTATTTGATTTTTATAGTTGTTTTCGTCTTTAATTTCGCCTATTATCTGGACCAGTATTTTGTCCAGCAAAATTATTATAATTCTCAGGATTGGCAATACGGTTATCAACAGGCGGTAGCGGAAGTAAAAGCAATCGGAGGAAGTTATCACCAAATTCTTGTTTCCGATACGGCACCGCTGGACAAATCATATATGTTTTTTTTGTTCTATCTTCAATATCCGCCGCAAGAATATCAGATAGTAGGTAAAAATAGTTCTGGTGGTTTTACTTCTCATCACTCTTTCGGAAAATATATATTTCGAACAATTGATTGGAATAAAGATTCTCATTTGAAAAACACTCTGATCATTGGCAACCCTTCAGAAATTCCCAGCGGTGTCGGAGTCATAAAAACGATATATGATCTAAATGGTAACCCGGCGATAAAAATAGTTGGAACATGAAAAGATTTCTTAAGTTTGATTATCTAGCTCTAGTATTAGTAATTCTTGTGGGTTCATATCTGAGGCTCCAAGCAGTGTCTACTAATTCTTTCGCTTTTACCTATGACGTTGGAAGAGATATGTTGGCACTTTCAAACATAGTGCACCTACATAAAATTCCGTTGATTGGAGCTACTACCGGACTGCCGGGGATATTCTACGGTCCCTGGTGGTATTACATATTGACGCCATTTTTTATTATTTTTTCCGGAGACCCCCGTGGAATTGCCCTGACGATGTCTTTGATTGGAATTTTAACGCTTTTATTAAGCTTTTTTGTCGGTAGAAAGGTTGGAGGAAATTCTTTAGGCTTAATTTTTGCTTCTTTGATTAGCGTGTCGGGGATTATGATAGCTTTATCATCACAGATTTGGAATCCAAACATAGCACCATTTTTTGTAATTCTTATTCTCTTGATATTAGATAAGATTTTTGAAAAAAATAAGAAAAGTAAAGCATTTTTTTATTTTCCTTTGGGCATTTTGCTTGTCTTAAGTATTGATGTTGAAATTATTTATGGGCTTTTATTATCAGCCGGAATAATTCTTTCTTTGTTATTAATTCAACGGAAACTTAATTTGAAATCTCTTCTTCTTTTTGGGTTCGGAGGTCTAATTATTATTGCTCCAAGAATTATATTTGAGCTTAGGCACCAATTTTTAATGACAAAAGCTTTAATCGCTTTTCTGATGTCGGGTAATTCTTCACATAGTGTTTTTACAATATTTTATAATTTTATCGATAGAATCAATATTCTATTTAACCAATTTGCGTCAACTCTTGCCAATGATAATAAACTTCTGGCGGGACTGGAGATTGTGTTCGTAATCCTCTCAATAGCGGTTTTCTATAAAAAGTCCGATGTAATAATAAAGAATTTTATTAAGATTTCATTAACAGTAATATTAACTTTTCTGGTAGGGATAACTTTTTTTAGTCATGACATTTGGCCCCACTATTTGGTTGGACTGCCGGTTTTTTATCTTTTACTTTTTGCAATCGGCGCTTATTTGTTCGCCAAAAACTTTTCTGCAAAATTAGCAGGTTTGATAATTTTATTAATTTTTCTGATAAACTTAAATCCATATTCTTTGTTTCAAAACTTAAATAGGCCATTATGGGAGGGCGACGCGTCAGTTTATCGTAATCAAGTCGCAGTTATAGACTACGTTTATAAACAGGCTGCGGGAAAACCTTTTAAATATGTTGTCTATACCCCCCCGGTCTACGATTATACCTATCAATACCTATTTAGTTGGTACGGCCCCAAAGTTTATCACTATTCTCCCCAAGTTCAAGCAAATTTGGCATATTTTATTCTAGAACCGGATTTACAATATCCCTCAAGACTTAGAGATTGGTTAAGTCAGCGGGAAGCGGATGGGAGAATAATTAGGTCGCAAGAAGTAAAAGGAGGAATTACTGTTCAGACTAGGGTTCATTAATTTATGAAGATAAATTTAAATCCTATTGTAAAAAAAGTAAAGGCGCTGTTAATAAATAAGCGAGCGAGATGGGCAATATTTTTTTTCCTTTTAGTGTTAATAGTTTTTTTGTCAATATTCCCCAGAGCGGTAGAAGTGCTTAACAATAATCCAATATTCGGTTTTGATCAAGGAAGAGAAATGCTGGCTGCTAAGAATATAGTCGTTAACCATAAATTAATTTTAATTGGCACGGAAGTGGGAGCAGGTGTTGCTGGAATATCGGGAGTATTCCATGGGCCAATTTATTATTATATGTTAACCATTCCTTTTATCCTTTTTAATGGTAATCCGCAAGGTGGAATTTATCTGATGTTTTTGTTTGGATTAGCGTCAATAGTTTTTGGATATTATTTTGGCAAAAAATTATTTGGGAGATGGGGAGGAATGTTGCTAGCGCTTTTAATTAGTATTTCACCGCTTTTCATAGCGCAATCAAGGTTTATCTGGAGTCCTAATCCGCCTACGCTATTTATACTTCTTTCGTTATGGTTTACGTATCTGTTAAAAGAAAAGAAAAGTATATATATTTTTCTTGCTGCCTTTTTCGCTGCTTTTGTTTACAATTTTGAACTTGGCATTGCTGTTCCACTATCTCTCACTCTTTTAATTTACTGCGTCTTTCTTCTTAGACGAGATTTAAAGAAACTGTTGTATCTATTTGCAGGGTTTATCCTTGGTTATCTGCCGATGATTCTTTTTGAGGTACGCCATAATTTCTTAGGCACAAGGGGGATTATTAGTTATATTTTGAGTCATAAAGCAGTTGCTTCTTCGCATCCCGGTTCTTACTATCTGCTTGATCATGTTAAATCATTTATTAATTATTTCCAAGGTACTTTTCCTACCAATTCTTGGGATTCTCTGATATTAGCATTAATAATAATATTCTCTTTATATTTCTTGATTAAAGAAAAGAATATTGCTTTTAAACATTTTTTTAGTTTTCTGCTTTTATTAATTCCGGTAACTTTTTTCGTCTTTTCTCCGTTAAGAAATACTGTTTATGGAATTTACTTACAGCATTTAGATATCGCTTACTTACTGCTTTTTTGCTACATAATTTATTCGTTTATTAACAAAAAATTAAAATTGCTGTTTATAGCGTCGCTTATATTTATTATGGTTATGACCTTATTGGGATTACGAAATGCAATTAAGGTATCGCTTTATGACTATTCAGATTATGGAGGAACGGCAAAAATAAAAGGGAAAATTGATGCCATAGATTACATCTATAAGGATGCAAAAGGCAAACCATTTGGACTACTGGTATTTGCCCCCGGTGTTTATACATATCCCTATGATTATCTTTTGTGGTGGTACGGGCAAAGAAAATATCACTACATTCCATATGGTGAGAAAAAAGGCACTTTTTATTTGCTCATCGAGACAGATCCTTATCAGCCCTGGAGCTATAAGGGATGGTTGGAAACAGTCATAAAGACCGGTAATATAGTTTATACAAAAACTTTACCCAGTGGTTTCATTGTGCAAAAAAGAGTTAATTGACTATGGAAACAATTAAAAAACTTTGGAAATTTTTGCTTAAAAATAAATACTTTATTGTTATAACAATAATATTCCTATTTGAAGTATTTCTCCGATTTTATCAGATGGACGTCAAGAGCCCTTTCGGTTATGACCAGGTTGATAATGCCTGGGCCGCAAAAAACATCATCGTCAATCATTGGTTTCCTTTGGTGGGGATGGTGGCGAAGGGCAACAGCAATATCTATATTGGTCCAGCCTATTATTACATGATAGCCGTTGTTTATTGGATTTTTAACCTAAATCCAATTGCTTCGGCTGTTTTTGCGGGACTGACGAGCATTTTCACTTTTTGGGTAATATTTTATGTTGCTAATAAATTATTTTCCAAAGAAGTGGCTCTATTCGCGGTTTTTATCAACACCTTTTTTCTTCCGGCCATATTCTTTGATAGAGTGCAATGGCCGGTTAACCTAATACCACCAATCTCATTATTAATATTTTACGTTTTGTATAAAATAACTTTGGGGGAAGTGAAAAAGATTATTATTCTAGCGCTTTTAGTTGGTTTCTCTTTTAGCGTGCATTTCACTTCAATTTTTTATCCGATTATTATTATTTTAGCTCTGCCATTTTTCCCCAAGACCAAAGAAACTTTAAAATATGTACTTTTATCTTTGCCCTTATTTTTAATTTGGTTAGTTCCCAATATTATTTATCAAATCCAGCAGAAATCTGCCGGGTCAAATATCACGTCTTATTTACAAACCTATTATCATGGTTTTCATTTGACGAGGGTTAAACAACTGACGGGAGATGCACTTATTCAATTTAACGCTTATTCATTCCTGGACAGACTTACTCCGTTAAAGTTTATTGCTCTTCCCGTCTTTTTTCTGGCATTTCTTTATAAATCAGTCAAAAGAGAAAAACTTATTCTTTGCTATCTTGTTCTACTCTGGTTTATTGTCCCCTGGTTTATTTTTGCTATGTATAGTGGGGAAATCAGCGATTATTATTTTTCGATTAGTAGGTTTATCGCGCTTTTGATTGTCGCATATTTTTTTGCCAGAGTCTGGGCGGTAAAAAATATAATTCCGAAAGTCGCGGTTTTAATAGTGCTCGCTTATATAGGGATAACAAATCTTCTTTATGATATTCCTTATCAAGATAACGGCTTAAAAGACAAGGAGAAGAATGTTCTAAGGGTAGTCAATCAGGGTGGGTGGATAGATTTCAAAGTAGGTGCTCCGGGATCTTATTTATACTATTATTATATGAGGCAGAAAGGAATAGACCCATATGCAGCTAAAAAATAAATTAATAATTGCCATTTTAGTTGTGCTTTCAATTATCTCGGTGTTGTCCCTTGTCCATACGGGACTGCCTATCACCCACGATGGGCAAGATCATGTTGCAAGAATCGCCAACTTCTACCAAAACCTTGTCGAAGGCAACTTAATTCCGAGATGGGCTGCGAATCTCAATTGGGGATACGGACATCCGATTTTGGAATTTTTATATCCCTTGCCTTCTTATTTTGCTTCTTTTTTTCATCTGATCGGTTTCTCTCTGGTTGATTCGTCAAAAATTGTCTATGGTCTGGGAATGATTTTATCTTTATTCTTCATGTTTTTATGGCTCAAGCAATTTTTGGGTAAAGAGCCGGCACTGCTTGGTGCATTTTTGTATACCTATGCTCCTTATAGATTCGTCGACCTTTATGTCAGAGGGGATATCGGTGAGAATTTGGCTTTTGCATTCGTGCCTTTGGTTTTATATTTTATTTTTAAACTTTACAAAGAACCCAACCTAAAATACTCGTTGTTAGGCGCTTTGTCTTTGGCTCTTTTGGTAATGGCTCACAATGCGATAGCTCTTATTACAATCCCTTTTATATTCCTTTATGGAATTTATTTAATCTATATTTCGAAAAATCGTAAATCATTATTCGTTAATCTTTCAGCGTTAATTATATTCGGTTTTGCTCTGTCGGCTTTCTTTTGGGTACCTGCATTACTTGAAGGGAAATTTACTTTAAGAGATATTGTTACAAAAGGCGGATATGTCAGTCGCTTCGTTAATTTTAAGGCTTTAATCTATGGGCCGTGGAGTTATGGTGGAAGCGGCGTATTTACGCAGCAACTGGGAATAATACAGTGGTTAGCCTTGCTTATTTCACCTGTTTTAGCTTTTGTTTTTTGGTTGAAAAAAGATAAAAATTATCTACTTGTTCTAACCTGTCTTCTGTACACTTTGTTGGCAATATTTTTAATGCTTCCTCTCTCAAATTTTCTTTGGGCAAGAATAATGCTTTTACAAAACTTCCAATTTCCCTGGCGTTTTTTAGCAATTACCGTTTTCGCAACAGCGGTATTGGCTGCTTTACTAATTCATGCAATTCCTAAAAAATTACAGTTAATTGTTGTGCTGATTTTAATTGCATTGGTTTTGTTTGTAAGCAAGGATTACGTAAAAGCAAAAGGCTATTTGTATAAGCCGGTCAGTTTCTATACCGGAATATACTCCGGAACGACGGATACCGGTGAGAGCAGTCCGATATGGTCCGTGCGGTTTATGGAGCATTTTCCAAAAGCGCATTTAGAAGTTTTGGACGGGAAAGCAACCGTCAAAGAAATAAAAAGAACATCTATGGAACATCAATATACAGTAACCGTTGCGAAAAGGACTTTATTTGAAGAAAACACGCTCTATTTTCCGGGATGGGAAATAAAGGCAAATAATGCCCCCGTTAATGTTCAGTTTCAGGATATGCAATATAGAGGAACCATGTTATTTTTTCTGGAGAAAGGAAATTATACTGTCGAAGCCAAGTATTCCGAAACTAAATTAAGGTTAATCTGTGATCTGATTTCTTTAGTTAGCTTAATTACTTTGGGTGGTTTATTTATCTTCGGGTTTGTAAAGCGGAGATTTTCCTAGTATCATATTTGTTATGAAGCAAACTCTTTCCATAGCTCTCGCCACTTTTAATGAAGAGAAAAATTTAGCTGCGTGTTTGGATAGCGTTAAAGGGCTAGCGGATGAAATAGTAATTGTTGACGGGACATCCTCTGACAACACGGTCAAAATCGCAAAAAGTTACGGTGCAAAAGTTTTAGTTAAAGATAATCCGCAAATGTTCCACATTAATAAACAAAAAGCGATTGATATGACAACAGGCGATTGGGTTTTGCAATTGGACGCAGATGAGAGGGTAAGTCCTCAATTGGCAGCGGAAATAAGAAAGGTTATAGAGATGAGCGAGAAAGAACTAGTAGAATATCAAAAGCAAATTCCAAACGCTAAATTATTCGAACGGCACCAAAAATTAATCAGCGAAAGAGATGGAGAAGTGGAAGTACAAGATAAACCATACGCGGCTTTTTTTATTCCCCGGGCAAATTTTTTCTTGGGCAGATTTTTAAAATCGGGAGGAGTTTATCCCGACGGAGTAATCAGGCTATTTAAAAAAGGGAAAGCGTATTTGCCTTGTAAAGACGTGCATGAACAATTTGTCATTGACGGTAAAGTCGGTTGGATGCAAAATGATCTTTTGCATTACGACTCGCCAACTTTTAAAAAATATATCACCCGAAATAATCGGTATACCGCGTTTATTGCCACCCAATATAAAGAGCAAAAACTTTCAAAAAATCCAATCAATTTCGCAAAATACGTATTTGTCTTGCCCGTTCATTGGTTTTTATTAACTTTTATTAGGCATAAGGGTTTTAAAGATTCCTGGCAGGGTTTTGTGTTTTCGTTTTTCTCCGCGCTGCGATTTCCGGTTTCGTATATAATATATTTAACATTATGAAAATTTTAGTGACCGGTGGAGCAGGATATATCGGAAGCTTCATGGTAAAGCGCCTTGTTGAAGAAGGTCATGCCGTTACAGTTGCGGACAGCTTGGAAAGAGGACACAAAGAAGTTGTCGATCCAAAAGCCAAATTATTTCTCGGTAATCTTCTCAACAAAGCATTTGTAGAAGAATTATTCAAAGATAAATTTGATGCCGTTATTCACTTTGCCGGTTTTATTTCGATGGGTGAGTCGATGGAAAATCCTTATCTCTATTTTCAAAATAATGTTTTTACTTCGCTTAACCTCCTAGAGGAAATGGTCAAAACAGGTAATAATAATTTTATCTTTTCATCCTCCGCCGGCGTTTATGGAAATCCGGAACAAGTTCCAATTCCGGAAACAAGCAAAACCTTGCCGACTAATCCATATGGCGAAAGCAAGTTAATGATAGAAAAAATTATGAGTTGGTATGGAAAAACCAAACAGATTTCAACCGTTGCTTTAAGGTATTTTAATGCGGCCGGTGCTTCCCTAAACGGCGCAATGGGAGAGAATCATACTCCCGAAAGTCACATTATCCCAAAAGTAATAAAAGCTTTAATGGAAAATAAAGAATTTAATCTTTTTGGCACAGATTATCAGACTAAAGACGGAACTTGCGTCAGAGATTATATCCATGTTCTGGATTTGATTGAAACGCATATCCTCGCCATCCAAAAATTACAGACAAACCCCGGTAATTATATTTATAACGTCGGAACCGGGGTCGGATTTTCCAATCGGGAAATTATTAATATGGTAGAGAAAATTTCCAGTCAAAAAGTTAATGTTGTTAATTCTCCAAGACGACCTGGCGACGCGGATGAGCTAGTTGCTGATCCGACAAAAATAAAATCTGAATTAGGTTTTGCTCCAAAGTATTCCGACCTTGAGACAATTGTTAAAACTGCATGGCAATGGCACAACAAATGAAAATAGCAATTGATGTTTCGCCACTTGAAACCGGACATAAAGTAAGGGGAGTGGGTTTTTACCTCGTAAATCTTAAAGACGCTCTGTTAAAGTATTTTCCGGAAAATAATTATGTTTTTTTTCAAAGGGGTGAAAAGCTATCAAAAGACGTTGAAGCAATTCACTTTCCCTACTTTGAGCCTTTCTTCTTAGCGTTGCCAATTTATAATAAATTCAAAACCATCGTGACCGTTCATGACTTAACTCCGATAGTCTTTCCGCAGGCTTTTCCAAGAGGCATAAGGGGGGAAATTAAATGGCAAATGCAAAGATTTGCTTTAAAACGGGCAGATGTCATTTTAACGGATTCAGAGTCTTCAAAGAAAGACATCCAAAATTACGTCGGAGCTAGAGAAAATAAAATACACGTAGTCTATCTGGCGGCAGGAGAACAGTATATACAACTGGAAACTAAAAATTTTAAATCAGAAATTCAGAAACGATACGGTCTACCCGACCGGTTCGTATTATATGTTGGAGATGTTACCTGGAATAAAAACTTGCCAAGACTAATCGATGCCGTCAAGTCAATAAATATTCCTTTGGTAATGATAGGTAAAAGTTTAGTTTCCGATACTTACGATAAAGATAACCCATGGAACGCCGATTTAAACAGAGTTAATGAATTAACCAAAGGAAACAGCAATATTATGAAGCTGGGTTTTGTCTCGGCTGAGGAATTGGTGCAGATTTATAACCTGGCGACCGTTTTTGTGATGCCCTCTTTATATGAGGGTTTTGGCTTACCGATTCTTGAAGCAATGGCTTGCGGTTGTCCGGTAATTACCAGCAAGGAAGGTTCCATTCCTGAAGTTGCAGACGAAGCAGTTTTTTACGTCGATGCTTATGATGTCGAGAGTATTGCTGCGGGAATCAAGAAAGTATTTACTGATAAAAAACTACAGGGAGAGCTGAAAGAGAAGGGCTTAAAAAATGTGCAAAGATTTAGTTGGAGAAAAGCCGCACAGGAGACTACAGATGTTTATAAAGGAATTATTAGATGAAGAATAAGTTTTTTGAAACCGGCAAAAAACTTATCGGCCACGAATTAATTAGCGGTAGCTTTTATTTGTTTGTCGGTGGGACAATCGCAAACTTCTTAGCTTTTCTCTACAACGTTTTTTTAGCAAGAACTCTTGCTCCCGTAGATTATGGGGTATATGTCAGCTTGCTTTCAATAATAACTTTGCTGGGAGTTCCGGTCCAGTCCTTAAACCCGATTGTCGTCAGATTTGCAACGGAATATTTTGTTAAAGGCGAGAAAGAGAAAGAAGCAAAACTATATTTTAAGATGACCCAGTCCATAATTCTAGTTTCACTTTTAATTTTTCTTGGATTCATCGCGTTTTCCGGTCAAATAAGCGACTTTTTGCACATTAATAACATTTGGTACGTAATTATGGTTGGAGGAATAGTTTCGTTTCTATATCTAAGTTTTGTCAATAACGCTTTTATCCAAGGGTTCCTAAAATTTAACTTCTTCGCATTTATTAATGTTACGGGTTCTTTAATAAAACTACTAGCCGGCATAGTGCTTGTACTGCTTGGTATGCGGGTGTTTGGAGCTTTGGGTGGAATTTTTCTGATGACTTTTGGAGCGTTTATCATTGGCTTTTTCCCAATAAGGCAAGTATTTGCCCGTGTCAGAAATAATAAAGAAAAAATACCTCTGAAGGAAATCACTTTATATGCTTTGCCGACAATTGTAATAATTTTCTCACTAATTTCCTTCACCTCAACCGATGTCATTTTAATTAAACATTTTTTTAATCCGCAAGATGCGGCTGCTTACGGAGGGCTTTCGCTATTAGGCAAGGTGATATTCTATTTTACCAGTATGATTCCGGCCGTCATGTTTCCGCTTATTATTAAAAGATATAATTCCGGTAAAAAGTTTAACAGCCTTTTCTATTTAGGATTGCTTTTGGTTTTAATCCCGTCGGTGTTTATAACTGGGTTCTATTTTGTTTTCCCCAAGTTTGTAATCGACTTATTCTTTTCGGGTAAAGCAACTTATATGGCAATTGCCGGGTATGCAGGGTTTTTTGGTATATTCCTGACCTTGTTTAGTCTTATAAACGTTTGTGTAAATTTCTTCCTGTCTTTGAACAAAACAAAAATTGCCCCACTGGTCGTGGGAGCGTCAGCGCTGCAGATAATTTTAATCTGTATTTTCCATAGTAATTTTTATCAAGTAATTGCCGATTCAATTGTGGCTTCCCTAATCCTGCTTGCGGCGCTAATAGTTTATTACTTATTTCTTTTTGCCAACCCCCAAAAAATAAAAGACTTTATACCGCTAATCGGCCTTGCGGAAATCAACGTCAATCAATAATATGGTATATCTCTAATCCTGAATAAAACTGTGCTATACTTGTGCTTAAGAATTTATAGAATCTAATGAAAAACGTCAGATTGTTATCTTTAGTTGTCCCCGCATATAAACAAGAAAAAACAATCGTTAAAGATATTCAGAGCCTTGCAAATGTTTTATCCGCTCTACCTTACAGATATGAAGTCATCGTAGTGGTTGACGGATTTTTGGATAAAACTTTTGAGAAAGCAAAGTCAATAAAAAATAATAATATCAAAGTCGAAGGCTATAAGAAGAATATCGGCAAAGGATTTGCGATTAGATATGGAGTGGAAAAGGCAAAGGGAGATGTAATCGGTTTTATTGATGCCGGAATGGATATAGATCCGAATTCAATTTTGACACTCGTTAAATATATGCAGACTCATAATGCAGATATAGTTATAGGTAGTAAGCTGCACCCCGACTCGAATGTTAAATATCCTTTGGTTAGGAAAATCCTTTCCTGGGGTTACCGAAATGTAGTTCATTTGTTGTTTGGGCTTAACGTAAGAGATACTCAAGCAGGATTAAAACTGTTCAAAAAAGAAGTGGCAAAAGAAATTTTTCCCAGACTTACCGTTAATACGTTTGCCTTTGATATAGAGACCTTGGTAATCGCCAAGAAAATTGGATTTAACAATGTGAGGGAAGCCCCCGTCAAGGTGAGTTTTAGAAGGGGAACAATTACAAATTTAAACTTTTTTAAGATTGCTCTAATAATGTTATTAGACACCGCACGTGTTTGGGTACAGTTAAATATTTTTAATTCTTACGGTAAGAAAAAATAGCGATTCTGGATTTACCAAGGACCGTACGTTTATTTTTGGCTCATTTTTTGGTATAGTATGCAGCGTATCTTGGGAAATATATGAAGACAATAATATTAAGCGGAGGATTAGGTTACAGATTAAAAGAAGAAACTGAATTTAAGCCAAAGCCGATGGTGCTTATTGGAGACAAACCAATACTTTGGCATATTATGAAAATATATGCCCACTACGGTTTTAACGATTTTATTATTGCACTGGGATACAAGGGAGATTACATAAAACAATATTTTTTAAATCAAAAGCAATTAATTCACGATTTTACTCTTCACACAAAATCCGGTTCCGTAAGAATTCATAAATCCGACGGTAATACTGCCGACGATTTTAAAATAACATTTGTGGATACGGGAGAGGAAACTCTTCCAGGAGAAAGAATACTCCGCTTAAAAAATTATATCCCGAAGGAAGATAAAAACTTCATGGTTACATATGGCGATGGGGTATCCGATGTAAACATCAAGGAGTTGGTAAAATTTCATAAAAAACAAAACACTATAGGGACCATTACCGGTGTGCATCCCCGAAGTAAGTATGGACTTTTAAAGCTTAACGAAAACAGCATAGTAGATAGCTTTATAGAGAAACCGGTGCTTAAAGAAAGAACAAACGGTGGTTTTATGATTTTCAAACGCGAGTTCTTTAAGTATGTAAATCCTAACGAATATGAACATGAAGGGCTAAAAAGATTAACAAAAGAAAAACAGCTATCGGTTTTTGTCCACGACGGCTTCTGGCATTCAATGGATACCTATTCGGATGTAGAAAACCTTAATAAATTATGGATAGAAACTAAGCCTTGGAAAGTATGGAAATAAAAGGAAAAAAAATTTTAGTAACTGGGGGCACGGGGTTTATAGGCAGTCATTTGGTTCAAGAGTTGGTAGATCTTAAAGCAAAGGTATCTGTTATTGATATAAAAATTGAACCAAAATCATACTTTGTGCAAAATAAATTAAAAGGAATTTGCAAATTTAAGTTCGTTGATATTCGTAATAAAAAAGCCATTGAAAGCTTTTTCTCTAAAAACAAAATTGATTATATCTTTCATCTGGCCGCAGAGCCGATTGTTGAAAAGGCTTTTCTTAATCCGATTAATGCCTTTACAACCAATATTATGGGGACAGTAAATCTGTTGGAAATAGTAAGAAAGAATAAAAGAATAAAAGGGATTATTGTTGCTTCTTCGGACAAAGCCTACGGTAAAACAAAATCAGCTTACACGGAAGAGTCTCCTTTAAGAGGAGATCATCCCTATGACGTGTCAAAATCCAGCATGGATCTTATTTGCCAAACGTATTACAAAACTTATGGTATTCCAATTGTGATTACGCGTTTTGGTAATGTTTATGGTGAAGGAGATCCTAATTTGTCAAGAATTATTCCGGGAATCTTTGACGCAATTATAAAGAACAAAACGCTAAAAATAAGAAGTGACGGAACTTATGTCAGAGACTATTTATATGTTAAAGATGTTGTAGACGGATATATCTTTTTATTGAAAAATTTTAATAAAGCTGTGGGCGAAGCGTTTAACTTTTCTTCAAAAGATTCATTATCTGTTTTAGAGCTCATCAAAAAAGCGGAAAAGATACTAAATACTAAAATTAAATATAAGATTCTAAACAATGCCCAAAATGAAATTCCCTATCAACACCTTAATGATGCAAAGATAAAAAAGTTAGGTTGGAAAAATCATTATAATTTGGAGAATTCCTTAGCTAATATATTGGATTGGTACAAAAACTAATTATGAAAAGAAAAATACCTACAGTAATGGTTTCTCAACATCCGGACAATGCCAGTAAACCTTCTTGGCACACCGACGCATACATTCGAGATCACGATGAAGTAAAAGAATGTTACTATGCTTTTTCAAAATTGGGAGTTTCCGAATACAAATGGGATTGGGAAGGAAAATTTGTTGATGAATCTGTTTTTGAAAGATTAATTAGTGAATATCCCACTTTTTTTCATAAAAACCAGTTAGGTAGAGATAAGTTTCTAACTTTCCGCTTGCCGGACTATAGAGTTAATACGGAATTTAGATTGGGAAGAGCTTTGATGGGAATATTAAGTGCAGCGGGGCTTGCTGAGGAAATAGGATTTTTCTCTCCTCCGATATTTGAAGCAATATTGTCCATGACCCAATCGGCGGAAGAAATGATTGGAATTCAAGAAGCATTTCTGGAGTTGGCAAGCCTTAAGAATCCTCTCTACAAAAATAGTTTTATGAAGAATATTAATATTATCCCACTTTTTGAGGATATAAATAGAATTATGGATTCCGCTACAATTTTAGAGAAATATATTCATTTGCATAAAAGTAAATTTGGAGTATTCCCTTCGTACATGAGGCCGTATTTAGCTAGATCTGATTCCGCTTTAAGCTCCGGCTTGGTACCTTCTGTTTTGGCAATTAAGGTTGCTTTATCTAAATACGCAAAGTTTACCAAAGACACAGGTATTGAAACATTCCCGATTATTGGCGCCGGATCTCTCCCTTTTCGTGGCGGATCAACGCCTTATTCAGTTAAGCAATTCATAAAAGAATATAGTGGAATAAAAACCATGTTGGTTCAAAGTGCTTTTCAATATGATTTTCCGGAGAAAGATGTCTTAAGTGCGATAAAAGCAATCGAGAAGGCCTTACCTAAAAGTAAGGCTCTAATAGTCAGCAGTACGGATGAAAGAAAAATAAGGAGAGTCATTAATGATTTCGAGCCTTTTTACCAGAAAACCGTTAAAAAGATCGGGTCTACTGTGTACAGTATTGCAATTTATATGCCCGCAAGAAGAGAAAGGCTAAAACATACAGGACTGCTTAAGTATCCAAGGTTGGTACAGGGAGTGAAAGTTCCCAGAGCAATAAACTTTACGGCCTCTCTTTACTCAATCGGTATTCCGCCTGAGTTTATTGGCGTAGGAAGAGGAATAAGAGCAGCTAAAAAAAATGGAAATCTATCGATTGTTGAAAAAACATATTTTAATTTCCATAATGACCTAGAGAAAGCGGGAGGATATTTGAATAAAAAAGTACTCTCAGTTTTGTCTAAAAAATCGCAGGGATGGAAAGAAATACAGGAGGATGTAAGGATAATAGAGGGTTATTTAGGCAAAAAATTTGAGCCGAAAACACCGGAAGAGAAAGCTCATCAAGTTTTTAGTGAAAGTATTTATGAAAGGTTTACGCAGGGAATTGAAATGACAGACCTGATAGAAGAAGCGGCTGTTCTTAGAAGAAGTTTGGGCTAGATATGGATTTGATGGAATCTTTAGGAAGGTATATGATTGGCGTATTAAAAATGAATAGTAAATAAGAATTTGTATAATGAGACCAAGAAATTTAAAAACTAAAATTTTTCTCGATAGCGGAAATCCTTCCGATACCAAAGCAACACTAAAGCTTCTCGGATTTTTAGATGGACAAACAACGAATCCTTCTTTAATAGCAAAAAGTTCGAAGGCAATAGAAAGAATCGAAAAAGGAGAAAAATTTTCAGCAGAAGAAATTTACGATTTTTACAAAAAAACAGCAGAAGAAATTTCAAACCAGATTCCAAATGGCTCCGTATCGGTTGAAGTATATGCAGATTCAAATACTAAAGCGGAAGAAATGTTAGATACCGGTAAGAAGTTTTTCTCGTGGATTCCTAATGCTCACATAAAACTTCCTATAACAAGAGAAGGACTTAAGGCAGCGAAGGAAATGATAAGTATGGGAATGAGGGTTAATATGACTCTTTGTTTTAATCAAGAGCAGGCGGCTGCAGTATATGATGCAACAAGAAGAGCTACTGCGGGTCAGGTCTTTATTTCTCCATTTGTCGGAAGACTTGATGATATTAATCAAAACGGAATAAGTCTTATTTCCAACATACTGGAAATGTATAGAGAAGGAGACGGACACGTAGAAGTTCTAGCGGCCAGCATTAGAAGTATAGACCATTTTATGGCATGTTTGAATTTAGGATGCGACATAATCACTGCTCCTTTTCCCGTGCTTAAAGAATGGGCAGATAAAGGTTTTCAGACTGCAGGCTTTGATTATAAAGTTGATTTGAAAGACATTCCTTATAAAAATATTAAGATGGAGAATTGGGAAAATATAAATATCGAAAATGAATTGACAAATAAGGGAATCGAAAAATTCTGCGCCGATTGGACTGCCCTCATTGTCTAACATGAAAATTAAATCAAGAATTAAAGACTTCGAAGTAATATTTGCCCGAGACTTTGATTTTGTAAATGAGTTTCTTCGATTAGAACATTATGTTGTTATTGTGGGTTCAAATGCGCATTCTATTTACAAAAAAAAGATTTTCAGTAGATTTCCCAAAGATAAAGTAATAGTAATCGAGCTAGGTGAAAAAAACAAAACTATTGGAACGGTTATCAAAGTGTATGAAAAGCTCTTAGAGCAAACGGCAAAGAAAAATTTAACAATCATTTCATTTGGTGGAGGAATAAATCAGGACGTTGTTGGATTTATTGCCTCAACTTTGTATAGGGGAGTCAATTGGATTTATGTTCCAACCACGCTGTTAGCAATGGCAGATAGCGCCATCGGACTTAAAACTTCGCTTAATTTCAGGCATTATAAGAACGTTCTGGGAACTTTTTATCCTCCTTCGAAAATTATTATCAATGTCGATTTCTTAAAAACTCTTCCTAAGTTAAATTATTTTAGCGGAATAGGGGAAATTATTAAATTTTATTTAATGAAAAAGAACGCCATTGCGGATTTGGATAACACACTAAAGAAAATAGAAAAATTAAAAAGCGGGAAGAATAGGCAAGATATTCTTAATATCATCGAGGAAAGCATGAAAATTAAACTAAGCTACATGGAAGGCGACGAATTTGATACGGGAAGAAGAAATCTTTTAAATTACGGACATGAATTTGGACATGCGCTTGAGCCGGCATCTGCATTTAATATTCCCCACGGAGTAGCTATTTTAATTGGCATAATATTTGCAAACGTCGTTTCTTATAAGAGAAAGATGATTAGTAAGCAAGTTTATGAGGATTTAAATAGGCGCTTGTTGGTACCAAACATTCCCCGTGACGTTGTAAATATCAAAAAAAGATATTTTGACAAAGACACAATTTTAGAAAATATGAAAAAAGATAAAAAAAGAATTGGTAATGGTTTGGTACTTGTTCTTCCGCGAAAAGATTTCTCTCTTATTAAAGTTAATGATTTGAGCATTGACGAATATACCTCAAGTTTGATAGAGTTGAGAAAAATAATAGGAGTATAGTAAAAATATGAATTTATTAGAATTAAAAATGGTTGAACTCCTGAAAAACTTAAGGGATAAGTTTGGAGTGACAGCCCTTAAGGCTGAATTTGAAGCAGAGGCCTCCCGGGTTAACGAAGTAATGCGCCTAAAAGACGTTGCCGATAAGGCGGATTTGGATTTAGTGATTAAAATCGGCGGAGGAGAAGCAGTTACGGATATGTTTGAGGCGCAACATATCGGAGTGGACCTTCTTATCGCCCCCATGGTTGAAACCCCTTATGCGCTGCGTAAGTATTTAGAAGCGGTAGAGAAATATTTCTCCAAAGATTTAAGAGCGAAAATGCATTTTGGGATAAACATTGAAACAGAATTGGCTTGCCTAAAATTCCCGGAGATGCTTTTGGAGAAAAAGGTCGATTTAATCGATACGATTACCGTTGGAAGAGTTGATCTCTCCGGTTCAATCGGTCTTCCGAGAGATCAAATTAACAGCGCTGAAGTTTATATACTTGCTGAAACTGTTTTTACTCTGGCGCGAGCAAAAAAGTTCAGAACTGCAATGGGTGGCGGTATCGCTGTTGAGGCAATACCTTTTATAAAAAAACTCGCGGCAAAAAAACTTTTAGATCGCTTTGAAACCAGAAAAATTGTATTCGAAGTTCCCGATAATTTTACAAACGTAGAGAAAGGAATTATTCAAGCTAATATATTTGAATTAATGTGGCTGGAAAATAAAAGAAATTACTACGAAAGAATTTTCCGGGAAGACGAAAAAAGAATAGAAATGTTAAAAACGAGAATTAAGTAGCGAAATAAATGATAAAGTTAAGCGACTACGTATGTAATTTCTTTTCCGCAAAAGGCATAACCCATGCTTTCGTATTGGGGGGAGGAGGCAACATGCACCTCATAGACTCCGTTGATAAAAGTAAACTCGAATATGTGTGTAACCTACATGAACAAGCAGCTTCTTATGCCGCGGAAGGATATGCTAGGGTAACAGGAAAACCGGGTCTTGTTATTATCACAACCGGTCCGGGAGGAACAAATACAATGTCGGGAGTTTTAGGCTGTTGGCAGGATTCAATTCCGATGTTTGTTATTTCCGGACAAATCGCCAGGAGATTTATGGGCGCGGGGACAAAAATGGGAGTAAGGCAGTTGGGGGTCCAAGAGATGAATATCGTTGACGTGGCAAAGCCAATGGTTAAATATGCTTCGGTAGTAATGGACCCATTAGATATTAGATATGAACTGGAAAAAGCCTGGCATTTGTCTACAACCGGCAGACAGGGGCCGGTTTGGCTAGATATTCCACTTGATGTGCAAAGCGCGATGATTGATGAAAAGAAATTAAAAAAGTTTAATCCTAAGGAAATTACCCCCGATTATATTACTAACAAAAAAGCAATAGAAAAATTGGTAAAACAGACGCTCAAAAAGATTTCAGAGTCCCAAAGGCCCGTCTTATACGCGGGAAACGGAATTAGGCTGAGTGGTGCTTATGCTGATTTCTTAAAACTAATAAACCTCTTAAAAATTCCGGTTTTAACCAGTTATGTTGGATACGATATGGTGCCATCGAACCATCCTTATTTTTTTGGCAGAGCTCATGCCATGGGACAAAGAGCCGGGAATTTAATTATTCAAAACAGTGACTTATTGTTTAACATCGGTGCAAGATTGGATGTTCTCACGATGGGTTATGAAAAAGAAAAATTTGCCAGGGCAGCTTATAAAATTATGGTAGATATTGATAAACACGAAATAGAAAAGCCCACGTTGTATGTCGACTTAGGTATAAATACCGACGCAAAGTTATTTATCCAAGAAATGATTAGGCAACTTAAAAAGAAACCGCTTAGATTAAATATTAAGTCCTGGTTGGATTATGGACGAAGGATGAATAAGAAATATCCAAATGTCCCGAAAGAACTATGGGAAGGAAAAAAATATGTTAACCCGTATTGCTTTATCGAAGAAAGCTGTAAGCAATTTAAGCCCAATGAAATAATTGTTCTGGCTAATGGGGTAAACGTTTTAAACTGTTCGTATCAAGCTTTTATCGTAAAAAAGGGACAACGTATAATTCTTAATCTTGGATCAGCTCCCATTGGGTATGGGCTACCTGCGGCGATAGGCGTAAGTTTTGCCTTCAATAATAAAAAAAGGATAATTTGCATGGAAGGCGACGGCAGTATTCAGGTGAACATTCAAGAATTACAAACAGTAAGGCACTACAATCTTCCGATTAAAATATTTATACACAGTAACGGAGGATACTTATCCAATCGGAACACCCAGAAAAATTTGTTTGGAGGAAGATATGTAGCATCGGGAACAGACAGCCATATTACTTCTCCCGATTTTGTAAAAGTAGGAAAAGCTTATGGAATTAAATCAATAAGAATAAATAACCACAAAGAGATGAAAGCAAAAATAAAGTATGTCCTGAATTATCCGGGACCGATTATTTGTGATATTAATGCGCTTAAAGATATGAGTTTAACGCCTAAGTTGTTAACAAAAAAGAGGGCCGATGGAAGTTTTTATTCGCCTGCACTTGAGGATATGTGGCCTTTCTTGAGTAAGGAAGAATTGAAGGAGGAGATGTTCATTCCATTGCTAGATGAATAATAGAATGAATATACTGATAACAGGAGCTAACGGATTTCTAGGTAAGCATCTCAAAGAAAATCTTGGCAATAAATACACTCTCTTTACCCCGTCCCACAAAGAACTAGATCTTCTTGATGAAAATGCAGTCGAGAAATTTTTTAAGACACATAAGATAGACGTAGTTATTCATACCGCTTTAGTAGGTGGAAGCAGAAAAGAGGAAGAGACGGAGAGCGCTTTAGAGCAAAACTTAAGGATGTTTTTTAATATCGTGAGGAACAAAAAACATTTTAAGAAAATGATTCATTGTGGCTCCGGAGCGGAATATGATAAGCGTTTTCCAATAGCGAAAGTTAAAGAAGAAGATTTCGATAAAAGAGTTCCGGCAGATGAATATGGGTTTGCCAAGTATCTCTGTTCAAAATATATCGAAAACAGCGAGGATATAGTTTGTTTAAGAATTTTTGCGTTATTTGGTAAAGGTGAAGATTACAGATACCGTTTTATTTCTAACGCGATGTGCAGGAACATTTTTGGCTTACCGATAACGATGAGACAGAATGTTTACTTTGATTATATTTACATCAAAGACATAGTTAGAATAGTAGAATATTTTATAGGGCATAAGGCAAAACATAAATTTTACAACGCCGGGACAGGGAAGAGAGTGAGCTTAAAAACAATCGCCAAGAAAATCAATGAAATAGCAGATATTAAGTCAAAAGTGCTTATTAAAAAAACAGGATTAAATAAAGAATATTCGTGTAACAACAAAAGACTGGTCAAGGAACTCGGCAATTTTAAGTTCACGGATTTTAATGATTATATGAATGAGCTCTATTTATGGTATAAAGAGAATAAGAAATTAATTAAGAAGGATTTATTATGAAAAGAAAGACGGTTTTATTAACGGGGGCATCCAGGGGAATGGGAGCCGCAATTTATAAAAAGTTAAAAAAAGATTACAACGTACTTACTCCGACAAGAAAGGAATTGGATTTATCGAATAACGCCTCTATAGACACATTTATTAAAAAGAATAAAAATACAAAAGTAGATATTATTATTAACAACGCAGGAATTAATTTTCCACAATGGATTGAAGAGATGTCGGATGAAAATATCGAAAATACGGTGCAAACTAATTTAGTTGCCCCAATCAGGCTAATTAGAGGATTTGTTGGTAACATGAAAGAGAATCATTGGGGAAGGATTATAAACATAAGCTCGATGTTTGGAATTGTCGCAAGAGGTAAGCAGGTGCTCTACTCGGCAACAAAACACGGCATTAACGGCGTGACTAAAGCGTTAGCGCTTGAGCTGGCAAAAGACAATATCTTAGTTAACTCCGTTTGTCCCGGTTTCACAAAAACAGATATGGTTCTTAAAAAGAACAATCCGGAAAAAATTGCACTGCTTGAAAAAGACATTCCTTTGGGGAGACTGGCCGAACCTTCCGAAATTGCAAATCTTGTTAAATTTCTGATTTCCGATGAGAGCACATATATTACTGGCTCCTGTATTCTTATCGATGGAGGGTTTACATCTAGATAAATTTTATGGCAATAAAAAATAATACTAGGAAAGTACCGTTATTGAGTTTATCTTTTAACGTTTATAACGAAGCAGCAAATGTGGAGAGAACATATAAGGAATGTAAAAATATCCTTATTAAAGCAAAGATTCCTTATGAAATAATTCTGGTTGAAGGGGGTTCTAAAGACAATTCATGGAAAGTCTTACAAGCCTTGGCTAAAAAGAATAAAGACTGCAGAGTTTTTCAGACGAAAATGGAACCAGGAAGAAAAGTAAATAAAGGAATGAGGGAAGCGCGGGGGAAATATTTTGGATATATGTGTTCGGACGGGCAGGACAACCCGAATGTTTTACCAAAATTCATAAAACTACTGGAAAGTAATAAAGCGGATTTCGTAAAAGCAAGAAGAGTTAACAGGATTTTTTGGGAGAGAAAAGTAATTTCAAGAGTGTACAATAGATTATCTGATTTACTTTTTGGGTTAGGTCTTAGTGATATTAATATGCATCCCAAAGTATTCAGGAGGGAACTGGTTAAAGGAATCAACCTTATTTCTGTTGGTGAAAGCATAGATTTAGAAGTTGTGTTACGGGCCCAGAAAAAAGGATATAGGATAGTCGAAATACCGGTAAGGGAGAGAGTTAGAGGTGGAGGAAAATCAAGCGTCAATCCCTCAGTAGCACTGCATATGCTTACGGACATGCTTTCGTACAAATGGGGAAGGAAAAGCAAAATGTTAAATAGAAACATTAGCGGGGAAAAGCCTTCAAGGAAAGGATCTATAGCTAGCTAATTTTAGAATATGAAGAATAATCCGATCTATAATACGATAAAATTAAAAGTTTTTAATAGAGGTTCTGTGGCGATATATCCAATAGTTTTAAAAAATCTTATGATAGATAAAGTTCGAACACTATTTTTATTAATTCTAGTTAAAACTATTCGTTCCCGTTTTCTCGTAAAAACAATACGGGAGATTGACATTGATAAGCAGTCTATTTTGCTACGGCTTGAGAATGGGACATCGTTTTTTCTTCCTACAGATAAGATTGACTCTTTAAATGGACTGCTGAGCGGAAAATTCGAAGAATCGGAAACCAGCCGCATGATTAAATATATTAAAAAGGGAGATGTAGTTTTAGATATCGGAGCAAATTATGGATTTTATACTGTTTTATTTTCGAAGTGGGTTGGTCAAGAAGGCAGGGTGCACGCTTTTGAACCCTTGCCATGGGCGATAACTCTGCTGGAGAAAAATTTATTGCTTAATAAAGCAACAGAAAACACTATTGTTAATAAATTTGGGTTGGGGGATAAAAAAAACACAGCCGTAATATATAAATATGCTTGGTGTGATTCGGGATGGAGTTCTATGGAAAAACATGGTTGGATACCAACCAGCAATTCAAGATGTAAAATCATTACGCTTGACGCTTACGTTAAAGAAAAGAAAATAAATAAGGTAGATTTCATAAAATGCGATATCGAAGGCGGGGAGCTTCCTGTATTTAAAGGGGCTCGTGCTACATTAGCGAAATTTTCTCCTGTGATAATCTTCGAAGTTCTAAAGGCGTACGAAAAAGATTTTAACTATAAACCGCACGAGCTATATGATTATTTAACTTCATTAAATTATGACATATATAACGCGAGAGGAGATAAATTACGTTTAATTAAAAGTAATGAAAGTCATAGTATGTGGGGGTATTATTTAGCGATTCCACATAAACATAAAAATACATTCAGCAAACATGAGTAAGAAAATATCTTCAAGAATAAAAATGCCTAGAAGAATCTTACTCTTTCTAATTTCTACATCATTTATCCTGTTTGTCCTCTCTTTAGGCTATTTCCTTTTCGTAAATAGTGATCAGACAAATAACACACCTTACTACAAAGCGTCCGGTGCGCAAAACACTAATCTCACGATAATTACACAAAAAGAATCGTGGTCAAAACAAAATCCTCAAAACTTGACTGAGCTATTTGCAAAAAAAACGATTGTAGGAACTTTTGTTGCGCAAGCCGATAACTTGGGGATTATCGAAATTCCTTTTGATACACATAACAGAAGTATCGATGATAAAGTCATTTTCCGCATAAAGGCAAACGGAGAAAAGAATTGGTATTTTCAAAGCGTCTACAATGCCGGTCAATTCCAAACAGATGTTCCTTTCCCTTTTGGTATTCCTGTAATCAAGAATTCTAGAAATAATAGGTATACCTTTGAAATCGAGTCGCTGGATGGAAGACCGAATAACTCAATCTCCTTAAGTAAAGCCAGTCCCTATTTCTTCAGTAAATACAAATTTTCTAAGGCAGAACTGACCAGAAATCCTTTAACGTTGATTCAATTCATTGTTGTTAAAGCAATTAATCAGTTACCGCTTCTTACAGGTTACGAAATTGTTATCCTAGCCCTTTTTATACTTGCTCCCTTTTTACTCTATTTTGTTTTAATAGACTCTATAAGGAGGTTTAAGAAGTGGGTTGAAGCTACTATTCATTTAATTTCCGCGGCCAAGATTAAAACATATCTGTCGCGATTGAAAAGGGTAAATTATAATTTGAGATACGCATTGGATAGAAAAGATAAGATAAGACTTTGCTGTTCGATAATTAGCGTTGGTTTGTTCTCCTCAGTGGCTTTTCATTATTTTCAAGGAGCGTATTATGGGCAAGGCTTTCCTCGGAATACATTTATTCCTAACTGGTTTTTTGGTGATTTTTTTGCCGTTTTTGAACAATGGAGAAACTATCAATTTAACGGGATAGGGTTTGGTTTGTCTTATTTTCCGGGGACATATCTATTTATGGATTTGATGACAAAATTATTTAATGCATACGTTGCGGTTCTGATAATGCTTATTTCTTTTACAGTCTTTCTATTTGCCTATACCTATAAAAATGTCAAAATTAATAAAATCCTGGAATCTCTACGGAATGCTTTTATTATTTCCCTAATGTCTTATCCTTTTCTCTTTGCATTTCAAACTGCCAATCTTGAAATAATTACTTTTATAGCTGTCTGTCTGTTCTTTATCTTTTACAAAAAACATAAAACACTTAGTGTACTAGCTCTAGCATATGCCATTTCGATGAAACTTTTCCCCGGAGTTTTTATCATCTTGTTATTGTTGGAAAAAAGATTTAAAGACATATTCTTAACTTGTGTATTCACTGTTTTCTTTACAATTTTACCTCTGCTTATTTTTGACGGAGGATTCAACAAGGGCATCGGAAACTATATAAATAATTTTAAAGGAAGCCAACAACTATATTCCAACTTAATGATTCTAGGCGAGTCGGGGAATCATTATGGTCATAGTCTATTAAATGGTTTTAGAGCTCTGTTTCCTTGGGTATTTCCTTCATCAATAGAGCCTATTCTATTTTCCTATATAATTTTTATTTCAATCATTACATTGGCTATTATTGGTTATCTTTTCTTCTTTGAAAAAACATTCTGGAAAAGGGTAGCCTGTTTAGTGATGATGATGAACCTATTTCCTTTCACTTCTACAGACTACAAGTTACTTTATATTTTTTTACCCTTGTTTTTTCTGATAAATCATTTAAAAAAAAGTAAGTATGATGCTATTTTTATCATCCTTTTCTCTTTGTTATTGATTCCTAAGGATTACTTTTATTTTAATAATAACGCTTTTTCTAATCTTAATGTTGTTGCTAATCCAATTATTATGTCAACAATATTATTGTTAATCATTTTCTTAGGGATTAAACAGAGCTTAGGTAAGGTAAGAAATACAGTCAATAATAAATTATTTAGTAAAATAGCGTAAGGTATATGAGCAAACAGATTTTTTTAATCAGGCGCATTTCCAAAAGAACATTTTTCTTTTTGATTCTCACATCACTTGTCCTGTTTGTTCTCTCTTTAGGATATTTCCTTTTCGTAAATAGCGATCAAACAAATAACACCTATTATTATAAAGAGTTAGGTAGACAGGATACCAGCATTACAACGATTACGTTAAAGGAATCTTGGTCAAAGAATGTCTTACAAGACAGAAAAGCATTGCTGACGAAAGAAGTCATTGAAGGAAATTTTATCGCGCGAACCGATAATTTGGGAACAATCGCCATACCATTTGATACACACAATAAGAGCATTAACGATAAGGTAATTTTCCGTTTGAAAGAAACGGGGCAGAAAGAGTGGTATTTTCAAAGTATTTACAATACGAGTCAATTTCAAAATGACATTCCTTTTCCCTTCGGTTTTCCTATAATCACAAATTCAAAGGATAAAGCTTACACATTCCAGATAGAATCATTAACAGGGAAATATAATAATTCTATTTCCCTTAATAAGACTAATGGCTATTTCTTTAGCAAATATCAATATTCTAAAGCGGAATTAATAAACAATCCTTCCAGACTGGTTCAATTTCTTACTATTAAAATCAATGCTCAATTACCATCATTTACTCCAATTGAGGGTTTTTACGCACTCCTCTTTGCTTTAGCTCCCTTTTTACTCTACCCGATTCTAAGAACGCGTAGTAAGCAGCTTAAAAAGCTGATTAGGACTAAGAGGGCACTATTTACAATAACTAACATCAAAACATATCTTTTGTATTTAAAAAGAGTCAGTTATAATTTGAGTTACTCTTTGAAGAGAAAGGATAAAATTAAAATCTGCGCTTTAATAGTTAGCGCCGGTTTTTTCTTCGCGGTGGGCTTTCATTTTTTTCAAGGGATATATTATGAAAGAGGGTTTCCCGTAAATTCGTTCTTGCCTAATAATTTTTTTGGTGATTTTTTTATTGTTTTCAATCAATGGAACTGGTATAAATTTAGCAGTTTTGGTTTAAATTATTTTCCGGGAGCCTATCTTATTGTCGATTTATTAACGAAACTTTTTACTGCATATACAGCAATTGTTATTTACCTATTCTTCTTTATTACCTTTATATTCTCATACACATACATAAATGTTAAGACAGATAAAGTAATCGAATCTTTGCAATATGCTTTTATCATTTCCTTAATGTCTTATCCTTTTCTTTTCGCTTTTAACACCGCTAATTTTGAAATAATTACCTTTATATCTATTTGTTTATTTTTTATTTTTTACAAAAAACATAGAACACTTAGTGCTCTAGCCCTGGCATATGCCATTTCGATGAAACTTTTCCCCGGAGTTTTTATCATTTTGTTATTGTTGGAAAAAAGATTTAAAGACATATTCTTAACTTGTGTATTCACTGTTTTCTTTACAATTTTACCTCTGCTTATTTTTGATGGAGGATTTAATAACGGAGTAGGGAATTATATTAATCATTTTAGCCGGAGTATGAGCGCATACGCCGAGTTAATGGTCGTAAGCGGCGCAGGAAATCACTACGGCCACAGTTTGTTAAATGGTCTTTTTGCGCTTTTTACCTGGATGTTTCCTCTTCTAAGACAAATTATGCTTCCGTATATAATTATTATTTCGATAAGTTCAGTAGTGATTATTTTATATCTTATATTCTTTGAAAAAATATTTTGGAGAAGAGTCGCATGCCTGGTTATGATGATGAATCTTTTTCCCATTGTTTCTACCGATTACAAATTGCTTTATGTTTTTATACCGTTGTTTTTATTTATTAATTATTTCAAGAAGGACAAATACGATACTCTTTTTATTATTCTTTTTAGCTTATTATTAATCCCTAAGGATTATTTTTATTTCAATGGCGACCCATACATGAGCTCTAATATTGTTGCTAATCCGTTGATTATGTCGGTGATATTATTAGCTATTATATTATCAGGATTAAAACCATTAAGTCTTTTTGCAAACGTGATTCGAAGAAGATTTCGAATTTTGAGTAATTTGGCAAGTTAACCATAAGCTATGAAAATCATATCTGGGAAAAAAACTCTATTACTTTTACTTTTCTTATCAATCGGCATATTTGCTTTATGTTTCTTTTATGTTTTATTTATAAATAAAGGGGCATTGGATAGCGGAGATTATTATAAATCCTCTCAGGGACAGTATGGCTTGACAACTCTTATAGCAAAAGAATCTTTAACAAAATCTCCGGCAAATCAGGAATTATCGGCAAAAAAAACACTTAATCAAAATTTTACCGCTCGATTTGATAACTTGGGAACAATAGCCCTGGCATTTGATACAAACAACAGAAGTATTAACGACAAAGTTGTTTTTCGCCTAAAACAGAGAGATCAAAAAGACTGGTATTACCAAAATACATACAACGCTAATCAGTTCCAGAATAATATTCCATTCCCTTTTGGTTTTCCTGTTATATCAGATTCAAAGAATAAATCCTACTCAATACAAATTGAGTCATTGGAGGGTAAGTCCGGGGAGTCCTTAATTATAAGCGAAAACAATAAAAATTTTCTTAGCATATATAAATATTCTAAATCGGAATTAATCAATAATCCTAAGGCGATGATTCAATTCTTTGTAAATAAAATTAATACACAAATTCAGTTAATTGCAATAAATGAAATAATTTTGATGACATTCATAATTGTTTTGCCCCTGCTTATGTATCCGTTATTAAAACCTTTCCCCTTAAAGATTATTTTAAGACATAAAGCACTTATTTTTTTGATAGTTTTGCTTACCGGCATGTCTCTAATTTTATATAGGAGTTATATTTTTGGCGGAAAACTTTTTCTGTTCGAAGATTTCGGAAGTGATTCCGTAAGAGTATCGCTGCCGACTTATATTTTTCTTTTTGATTGGTTTAGAAATGGAATGCCATTATGGTCAGATAAAATGGGAATAGGAACCAGCGTTTTGTCTCATAACGAAATTATTTTCGACCCCTTTACATATATCCTGTTTCTCTTTGGTAAAGCAAACATAATTTATATGTTCGTGTATATGGTTATAACGAAAATAATTCTGGCAGGGGCATTCTTTTGGGCATTTTTAGGAAAATTCAGCAAATACAAATTGTCTTCTTATGCGAAGATTATCGGGGCGCTAACTTACGCATTTGGGGGATATATGATTGTTACAGGTCAAAACTATGTCTTTGCGACGATGTATGTTTACCTACCGTTGATTCTATTAGGATTTGAAATATGGTTGCAAAGCAAAAAGAAATGGCCATTAATTTTAATGTTGACTCTTACAGCTTTATATTTCTTTTATTTCTTTTATATGACCGCTGTTTTCTTCGCCGTTTATGCTATTTTTAGATATTTTACAGTCTACGTTTACAAACCCAAACATTTCTTAAAATATTTGTTCACATTGGCTTCATATGGCCTTGTGGCAATAGGAATAAGCGCTTTCTATTGGTTGCCATCAATGATATTAACGCTCAGCAATATAAGAATTGCTTCATCCTCGCAATCTCTCGATACTCTGTTTACATTTAACCCAAGCAACGTAATAACAGTATTTTCTCGTCTTCTTGGAGTAGATGCATTGGGTGGCCCAATGAATTACGTGGGGCAGGATGCCGATTACTTTCAGCTCGTTACTTACGCAGGAATTATAACAGCCTTATTAGTGCCTCAAATATTCTACCAGTTGAGTAAAAAAACAAAAAAACCATTTATTATTTTTAGTATAGTGTTGGCGATTTTTTTGTTCGTTCCGTTTTTCTCCTATGTTCTAAACGGCTTTAGTATTATTTCTTATCGCTGGATATATTTCTTATTTTTCGTTTCGTCGCTCTTTTTATCTCTGGTTGTAAACTTTATTTTCGAAAAAAAGAGGATAAGTTTTAGACTCCTTATATTAACTGCCGGTTTTTTAGTTCTAATTTCATTAATCGCAATAATCTACCCGGTTCCTATAAAGGCGGATGGGATATTTAATATATTAAATTCATACATCCATTCCTCAATAGTTCATAGATATCTTTTAAATAACTTCAGGGTGTTTCTTAAGGACTACATTTTTATAGCTGCATACCTAGTGTTGATTTTCCTGCTCTTTAAAACAAGATATAAGAAATTTATCATGGCCACAGTCTTAGCTTTAGTCTGTATAGAATTGGTTTGGTTCCCTACGCTCTTTATAAATAATAGATTAACTACTTCCCCCGACCCTATAAAAAATCATCTTGGCTATTTTGATTATACAAATGAAGCGGTAGCCTATATTAATTCTATCGACACGAGTATTTATAGATTGGATAAGTCTTATGATTCGGTTAAATCCGAATATGGAATAATACCTTCAGATAATGAAGCAATGGCCCAAAATTACAGGGGGCTTAAAAACTACGTATCCAATAATCAACCAAACTATATCCGCTTTCTGCAGAAAGCGGATATATTTGTATATTATCCTAATCCCAATTTTCCTCCGGCAAAAGGAATGAAGCCCGAAGACTTTAAAGACGCTAATCTAAATTACATTAACGGAGTAGGAAATAGATACATATTGCAAACTTTTTTAGGGGTTAAATACTATTTAACCAATAAATATTTTGACGGTCAGTTGCCTGGTTATTTCCATTATGTAAAAACAGTTGATGGTATTAGTATTTACGTAAATGATTATTATTTACCTTTGGGAATGACTTTCGACAATTTTATAACCAGCAATGAATTTGCCAAGCTAAATAATTCTTCCAAAGATTTAGCGTTGTTATCATTTGTCGTTATTGATGATCCAAAAGAATTGGGAAACATAATAAGTAGAAGCGATGCAAGTAAATTAAGCGAAATCTCACCGGAAAATATAGGGAACATCATCGGTGACCGAAGAAAAGATTCATTGAAATTAATTTTCTACAAAGAAGATAGTCTTAAGGGAAGAATTTCTATTGTAGGAAATAAAATTCTTGTTTTAACAATTCCTTACGACAAGGGTTGGACAGCCTATGTTGACGGGAGCAAGGTAGTAACGTTAAAGGTTGAGAATGGGCTAACCGGTATCAAATTGTCCCCAGGTAAGCACATTGTTGAGCTAAAGTATTTCCCACAGGGAATGACTGCCGGAATAATAATTTCCCTCGTAACCTTGTTGTTGTTGCTGATAATTGCCAAATTTAAAAAAAAGATATCAAAAGCAATGGCTCAAATTAATAAGCTTTCAATGCTATACTACAAACATTACCTGAGTAAACCATTTAAAAAAACGGTGAAAGTCTTAGAACGTTTTAGCAATGAAATTTAACAAAGTAATAAAAGTTGCGTTAGCTATTGATATCCGGTTAAAGTTAGGCAAAAAAAAATATATTTTTTACGCCACTACTTTTTTAGGTTTTTTGATATTTATCCTAAGCGGTTTATTAACAAGGGGATATAGTCTCTACAGCCTCTTTCAATCTAATAAAACGGATTATTTTATGGATTTTTATAATCCATTATCGGAATTACTCAACGGACCCTATTCTCATGGGTCAATTTACCCACCATTGCCGCTTTTAATTTACAAGTTTTTACTTCGTTTTGTGCCATATAATATAGTCTCTCATGGGGCTTTCGCAATTAGAGCCAGTCAAATAGGAGAAATCGTATTTCTTTTCTATTCACTAATAACTTTGTTGACATTCCTGGTTATTCTTAGAGAAGTAAAGAGAGGGAAAATAATGGAAATATACGGTTTTATCTTCTTCGTTTTATTTTCCGCTCCATTTCTTTTTATGTTTGAGCGGGCAAATATAATTTTTATTGCTCTACTATTCTCAATGGTATTTGTCTTTTTTAAAGATAGCAAAAACCGTATTATCCGTGAAGTCGCTCTTATCTGTTTGGCGATATCCGCAGGAGTTAAGCTATACCCTGCTTTATTTGGATTATTGCTCTTAAAAGAAAAGCGGTTTAAAGATACTTTTAGATTATTATTATATGGTATAACAGCATTTATCTTGCCGTTCTTTGCCGTTGGGGGAATTAGTCAGCTGCTGGTTCTAATTAAAGATATCTTAACTACGTCTAATGGTGCTTTAGATTGGGGAGTAGGTTATGCGGTGAATATCTTAAGTATTGTCAGAATATTTTATGGTTTCATTGGAGATTTCGGTAAGGGCCCTATTTTCATAGGGAATACTCTGTCTTATCTCGTTTTACTTTTTGGAGTCATTTCCGTGTTTCTCCTAAAATCAAAATGGAAAACTGTTGCACTACTTTCTTCGCTTATGATTATGGTTTCGTCCGTAAGCTATGTTTATTCGTTGATATTTATGATAATTCCCTTGATTATGTTTTTGGATAGCGAAGAGAAACTAAAACGGATGGATTATTTATATCTTATCTGTTTTATTTTTATTTTCGTGCCGCTTACTTTGAATAATATCGATTTTATAAATCGTGGATTTGGGTCGTCAGCTAGGCCTTTAACTCTAAACGTGCTTATTCAAAATATAGCACTTCTGACTATGACGGTTACTTTAATTCTTCAAGGATTCCAAGAGGGGTTGAAAGGGAAGAATGCTAAAAAAAATTAACTCAATAAATAGACTTGCAGTGCTAATCCCTATCTTCGTTGTGTTCATCTATAACCTGATTTTCTTCAATCGATTCTACCCAATTACAGAAGGATGGTTTTCCACATACGCTTGGTTGTTCAATCATGGAGAATTTCCATATAGAGATTTTTATTTCCTATTACCTCCTCTCTACTTAATTAAAATGAGCATATTCACAACTTTATTTGGATATAGTTTTCTCTATTTAAGAATTGTCGGTATATTCGTAATACTTCTAATGACCTATTTTTTATACAAAAATCTCCAAATTATTTTTGGAGCAGCGATTGCCGTTTTTGTAGCGATAGTCGGTATAATTTATTATCAATCAGGCAACGCCCATATTACGTATGATTTTACGCAATTTGTCATTTTGTATGGGTTGATCCAGTCGTATTTACTTTTAAAATATGTAAGTACTTCCGGTTCTAAAATTCAGGCAGGTGTAAAGTGGGTTTTCTGGGCGGGAATTTTTGCCGGACTGGCTTTTTTGACAAAACAAAGTAACGGCATAATGATAACTGCCTTTTCCTTTATCGGATTATCTCTGTTATCTTTGTCGAAGGCAAAAAAAGAGTTTTTAAAAATTTTAACCGCATATATTGGTGGATTTATTATTCCGGTATCAATAATATCCTTATGGCTATTGGTTAATTCGGCTTTCGTTCCATTTGTTCAGCAGATTTTTTCCGGTGCGATAGGGGCAAAAGGAGGATTTAGCCAGATATTTTTTTCCTGGTTTAAAGGCATATTAACCTACAACTTTATTTTTAGAGTTGGACAGATATTGCAAATACTGCTGGTTCTCGGTTACTGGATGCCTCTTTTTATTTCCAAGAAGAAAAGGGATGGCGGTATAAGCAAAGTTTTTATCCTCCTTGCATCTTTATTAATGCTTCCCGTTGTTATTCTGCCGTTAATTTTAAATAAAAATACAGTTAATGTGTTGTCAAATTTTGGCTGGCAAGGCATTAATATTATTATAGTTGCGGCAATCTCGGTTCCCTTAACCTACATATTAATTTCTTTTCTTCTAACCATTTTTAAAAAGCCTTTTAATAAAAAAATCTTTTTATTTTCCTTTGTTGCCCTCGGTTTTATTTATGGAACTGGAGCATCAGCGGGTGTAACCGAAGTCGGAGCTTTTTTTGGATTTTGTCTTTCCGTTGCCTTAATGCTTCATTTTAGGTCAATATTTGGTTTGGGGAAAATTTTTATCATATTCTTTTGCATAAGCTTCTGTTTGATGTTGGTTAAAGCAAAGTTCGAACGTCCGTACTTCTGGTGGAATGTTACAAGTCCGGATATAAGATCGAATCTTGTAACGGTTAAAAATATGCCTTTGTTAAGAGGAATTTATATGTCACAAGAAAATGCTAATTTAATAGAGCAGGTTACTTCGGAAATAGACAAAGGTTCAAAGCCGGGGGATCCTATTCTTGTTTTCCCCAATACGCCTATCTTTTATCTAATTGCAGACAGAAAACCACCGGGGAAAGCTCCAGTTCAATGGTTTGATGTTTTGACGGATCAGATGGCTATAAAAGAAGCAGAAGCGATAAGGAAGAACCCACCGAAAGTAATTGTTTATCTGGATCTTGGTGCATCTGTTTGGGAAGCTCACGAAAGTTTATTTAGGAATGGCAAGCCAAGCGGACAACGCGAGATAGTCGAAGCCTTTATGGAAGTCATCAAATCCAAGAAAATGAATATCTCAAAAAAATATGAATTACCTAACAATGTTACTCTAACAGTATGGAGAGAATAAGAAGATATTCTAAAAGAAAGATAGCGTTGTTTGCGATATTGGTTATCGTAAATGTAATTCTCTATTTAGTTTTATATTCCGCGTCCCGGATATCAAGTAATCAAATAACCATAAAGCAAGTATCGGGATTATCTTTTAACAGCTCTACAGACAAACTCCAACCGGTGTTTAGTAATCTACCAAGATTCTATAGAACTTTTAATTTCGAATTTGAGTCCGATTTTCTACCGAAAGACGATAATTATGGAAATATCTTTCAGACGGGGAGTGATCCCAAAACCTTAAGAGTTGAACTAATTCATCCCGCATCTCTGCAGGTTGTCATCGGATACAAGGATGACCCTGGGCAGAAAGTATATCCGATTTCGGATAAAGTCAACTTAAATAAATGGAACCATATTCAGTTAACTTATTCTTCAAACCAAAAATTGTATGTAAAGTTAAACGATGAACCGGCTGTCTTTCTTAATGACAACAAATATGATGTCGCTATTAATGATTTGGTTTTAGGGGCAGGTTACAATAGGCAAAGAACATTTCAGGGGTTAATAAAAAAGACAAACTTTAAGGTTACTTTCAGTGAGGCAAATGCTTTGTTGTTTATTTTATCACTGATTTCGAAATATTACTTCATACTAGTATTTTCCCAGTTGTTGTTTTTCTATGCAAAATATTTGAGGAAACAAAGCGTAAAGATAAAGGGCCGGGATTATAATGACATATTCTTCGGTTTTCTGATAACATTTTCAATTACTGCTTCTATAGTTATACTAACAGGAATATTTTCGTCTCCATTGACCGGCCAGAGGAAGTGGATACCTTATCTTGGTTTACTTATACCTTCAGTTGTATTAGGTATGAATTATTTAAAAATAAAGTGGTTTGAAAAAAAATACTTTTTAGCAATAGCCGGATTGCTTTCATTTACTATATTAATACTTGGTACCCGTAACTATGAATTTCTTTCCTGGTTCGGGGTCTCCGGCGTGCTCATGGTCTGTTGTTGCATATCGATTATACCGTTAACTAGGTATTTTTCTTTCTTCTTCGCCGGAACATTAATCTTTCTTTTTGCGATTAATTCAGTTGTTTTCATGAATAATTATGGATCGCAAGGTTACATATGGACAGCGTTGGTAGTAACGGTCGTTATATGCGCATTTCTGTCTACGCTATTTTCGCAGAATAATCATCTCTGGTGGGCTAAGGTAAATAAAATCGGATTTGCTGTTCTCCTTGCTATCTCCTCTGCGCTTGCATTACGCTCTGATTCACTATTCCTTGGATCCTCTGAGTTTCACTGGAATTACTATACCGGAGTAATCCAGACTATACGTAGTGGCGGAGAATTGTTATGGAGTGCTCCTTCACAATACGGATTTCTAAGCGTATTATTGCCGTCGGTTTTGCCATGGACGTCAAGGAATTCATTTTTTATTTTTCAGGCTGTCTTATTCTTTATTTGCTCTCTTATTATAATAAAAACTATATATATGCTTTAAGAATAAAGCAGTATTCATACCAATAGCATTAACGGCATTATCCTTGTTCTATTTTGCTGACCCTGCCATTATTGGGCCCACTCTTTACCCCTCATCAAGTGTTATGAGATTTTTCTGGGTTTATGTTCTACTTTTTGCCGTATTAATAGATTATTACAAACGTAGCGTTTTGGATGGAAAGATTAAATGGTTTGTTTTGAGCGCTTATATATTAGGGGTGTTGTGGTCTGCCGAAAGCATGCTTTACTGTACGGCAATATACGGAACATATTTACTGAGCTCCGCGATAGCAATGTATAAGCTGAAAAAAAATACCAGTTTTAGGTTTTTGTTTATAAACCTTTTGGTGATTTTCCTTGTGTTGATTAGTACTAACATCTTCTATTTAACAACAACAAGCCATTTTCCGGATTTAAATATGTATTTTATGTATGCTTTTGGTTACGCAAATGGCTATGGAGAGTTAGCAATAACCCCCTGGGGGATCTATTGGGCAATTATAATTGTTTTTTCCGCTATCGTTTTTGTCTTATGGCGTTTATATTCTGCAAAGAAATACACAGAGTGGGTGGTCATATCCGTTTGCTTAGCCACATTATGGATTGTAACAAGCTACTATATTGGAAGAGCAGTTACCAATAATCTTACGGCGATTTTGCCTTTAATCTTTTACGTTTTTATTGTGATGTCGGCGACATTAATGGAAGTAAAGCTTTTTACATACAGGTTCCTTCTTACCTTGGTTTTTTTGCCGTGGATAATAGTCGGAATAATGGGCGGGATTGGTAATCCGCAATTTATCGATAAACTGCGGCAATTCAAATTCGCGGAAAATATTAACAGTAAAAGCTTTAAGCCGGATAATGAACTAAATAGCATCTTCAAATCCTTAAATATTGTTAATGGTGTTAGAATAGCTTATTACGGAGATCCATATAATAATCCGGTTATTCCCAACGGCAAGGGAGGATATGTGGATCCTATTGCTGGCATGCCTCTTCCCATGACGCTTCTGGAAGAACCAATACCAGAGCAAAAAAGAGATATTATTGTAGAAAGGTTTTTAAATGGCATAAAAGGACCAATATATTTGATACATAGAAAAAAAGAGAGTTTAAACAGATTATCTGATTGGAAAACATATTTTCAACAGAAGTATTCTCTCAAAAAAGAAGATACTGGAAAGAGTGAGTATGAGGTCTTTATAGTTAGTGACAAATAGAGATTATATATATTATATACATAATACCTTAAATAACATGCATCGGTTTTCATATATTATTAGGACAATTATACTATTTTTTATATTACTTGTAATTACTATATTAATTAATTCTAACGTAGATAACAGTAATATTTATTATAAATTTAAGAATAACGTATCAGGTGGATTTACTACCATTACACAAAAAAATCAATGGAATGATGTTGCAAATACTAAAATACTACTGGCCCATAAAAAATTAGACTTAGATTTTACTGCACAATCTGATTACTTAGGTACCATAGCAATCCCATTTGACACGAACAATGAGAGTATTCATGACAGAATTGTTTTCCGTATAAAAGAAGCTTCGGAAAAAAACTGGTTTCATCAAAATGTCTATGATACTAACCAAATTCAGGATAATGTACCTTTCCCATTCGGTTTTCCTATCATTCAACATTCCAAAGGTATTCATTTTAAAGTCGAGATAGAATCCATGGATGGAAGAAAAAATAATCATTTGTCTCTAAATACTAATAATAGGTATTTCCTCGCAGAGTATATTTATTCAAAAGCAAATATTTTTCGAAGTCAAAGAGTGCTCTCTCAGTTCTTATATTTTAAAATTTATGAACACGTTTCTACCTTAACTATACCAGAATTATCGCTCATTATTTTAATATCTTTGATCATTCAGATTCTTCCCTATAAGTCATTATTTTCCACCAAGAATAGAAAAAAGTATACAGAAAGTCCCAAGAAGAGTTTTACAAACAGAGTAGATTGGGTTGATGCAGGAAAAGGTTTGGGATTAATTCTAGTTATATTTGGTCATTTGGTTACTATGGGTACAGTGCTTTCAAATTGGATTTTTAGTTTTCATATGCCACTTTTTTTCTTTTTATCGGGCTATGTAACTAAAATTCCAAATAGAAGTATAAGTTACTCTTCAAAAAGAATATTTGTAAATTTGATAGTGCCATATTTTGTTTTTGTAACAGTCGGATTGCTTGTATCTTTGGCTATACCAATATGGAGACATATAAATATTGATCAATTATTAGTTGAACTTTTTTATTCTGGTGTACCAAGTAGTATACAAGTTTCTCAATTATGGTTTCTAATTTGTTTAGCGGTAACTCAATTTATGGCAATTGTTTTTTTCAGGTTAAATCATAAAGATATAACTATAACCATTATGTTAGTTTTTGTATTCGCTTTGATAGCGTATTTAATTAATATATATCAAATTGGTTTTTGGGTACACGGAGTTTATTATCGTTTACCTTGGATGACAGATACAGCTTTTATGGGTTTATTTTTTTTCTTGATAGGATTTTACTCAAATTCTTTAAAGATTTTTTCCAAATTGACCTCACATTTTTCATATTCAAATATTGTTAAAATTTTGATTTTTTTAATAATAAGTTTTTATTTTGGGACTCAATTAAACCATGGAGCTAGCTTAAGTGCAAACTTTTATGGAAATCTAACGTATTTTCTCATTGCTGCTTTAGCAGGTATTATATTTATTATATATATATCAAGATTTTTTGAGAATAATAAACTGCTTATATATTTAGGAAAAAATACACTTCCGATATATGCAAGTCAATCATTTATTCTTTCTTTATTTCAGTACTTATTAAATTTAATCTTACATAAAAAATTTGCAATTATGGTAAATGTTCCGTTATTGTTATGCTTTTTGGGTCTAGTCTTAATTATTGCAGTGCTTATAATAGTTTCTATTGTTTACAATAATACTATCCAAAAACTTATTTTAAAACTGCAATGAGCTTCAACCGTTGACAAGCATCCTAAGTTTGCCATACAATCAATCACATAAATTTCTATGACTGTATTTGATAAGTATGCTGACAATTATGACGAAGGACACGTCAAAGCGGTTGCGATGTCCGGATTTAAACCCTCCCACTTCCACGAATATAAATTAAAAGAAGTTCTGGAATATCTTAAAGAGAATGGTTTGGCAAATAAAAAACTTAAATTCCTAGATTTTGGGTGCGGTACGGGAAGTAGCGTAAAGTACATAAAAAAATATTTACCCAAGGCTTCTGTTTACGGAGTCGACGTTTCCAAGGAGGAAATTAGAGTTGCCAAAGCCAATAGTAAAGGCCTTAAAGATGTGACGTTTGCCGCTTTTGACGGAACTAATATTCCCTTTACCGTTAAGTTTGACGTTATATTTATTGCCAATGTTTTCCACCATATTAGACGCGATAAACATAAAAAAGTGATGAAAAATATCTACGCTAAATTGGCAGACGACGGAATTCTGTTTATGTTTGAGCTTAATAAGCTGAATCCGTTAACTATGTTTGTGGCAATCAGGAATGATTATAAATTTGATAAAGATGCAAACCTTTTAAACCCGTTTTATGCAAAAAGGCTATTGCGAAATGCAGGTTTTTTAAATAGCAAGGTTACTTATACGATATTCTTTCCCCAATTCCTTTCAGCGTTAATTCCACTGGAAAAATATCTCCGTTGGTTTCCTTTTGGAGCACATTACTTTTATGTTGCCAAGAAAAGCGAGTGATATAATAGTCTTCATGCGTAAGTTTATCGCGCCCCTTTTATTACTGTCGTTAATTATAGTTGTCTTTCATTCATGGTTTAATTCCGGATTTTTAACTTCAAATGATTTTCTCTATTTTTCTAAGTCTATGATAAAAGATGCCACTTTTAATATTTATGCCTGGGATTGGCATAGTGGTCTTGATGGTTTTGCAAGATTTGTTTCTCCATATTCATGGATTTTTCCCTTTATAAATTTTCCACAAGTAGTATTTGGTAAATTGGGATTTGATTGGGCCTTTATAGAAAGGGTTGTTTACTTTTATCCACTCCTACTGCTTTTGATATTTTCTCCGATTCTTCTTGTAAAATATTTTTTCCCAAAAAATAAGTTTTATTTATTTTCCGTGCTTATTTTTGCTTTTAATACTTATTCATTATTGTTGGCCGGAGGAGAGATATTTCTTGCTCTAGCATATTCCTTGATGCCTATTGTTTTGGTTTTATTTGCTCACATGATCGATATTCGCAACAATGACGGATTTTCAAAATATAAATATTCTTTTATTGCAGGTTTAGTATTTGCCGTTCAAATAATGATAGACCCAAGGTTTGCGTTCGTAACGGTATTTTGCGTAGTTTTCTATTCGATATTTTATGCCATTTTTAAGGTTGGGAATTTTAACAAAGACAAGATAAAGAAATATGTTTATAATTTAATATTCATCTTTCTGATTCCCGGAATAATTGCAGTATTGCTTCATGCTTTTTGGATAATTCCTTCAATAATGCACGGAGGAAACCCCGTCGAAGCGCTAGGGGTTTCTTATTCGACCGGTGGTGCAGTTCAATATTTGAGTTTCGCAAAACTGGAAAATACAATTTCGCTTTTGCACCCCAACTGGCCGGAAAATATCTTTGGGAAAGTTTATTTCATGCGGCCGGAATTTTTACTATTACCGGTTCTGGCTTTTGCGTCCCTATTTTTTATTTCCAAAACCAAAGATCAAAAAACCAATATCTATGTGCTGTTCTTTGCGCTTTTAGGATTAGTCGGAGCATTTTTGGCCAAAGGCGCAAACGACCCTTTCGGCGCAGTATATCTATGGGCATTTAATCATATTCCGGGGTTTATTATGTTTCGGGATCCCGCAAAATGGTATCCGCTGGTCGCGATTTCGTATTCGATACTAATTCCCTTCACAATATGGCAAATTTATGAATTTCTAAAATCCCATTCTAAGTTTTCAATTTTCAATCCTCAATTCTCAATCAAAAACAAATTTTTCAATTTGCCCCACTTCGCTACGGCTTCGAGGGGCAAGCAAAACCTATTTCTGTTTTTGGTTTTGGTTTATATGTTATTTCTGATTAGACCTGCGATATTAGGGCAACTGGGCGGAATGTTTAAGGCTACTGTTATTCCGAATGATTATGTAAAGTTAGAAAAGTTTTTAGTAAATCAGCCAGATTATTTTAGAACGCTTTGGGTGCCTTCAAAGCAAAGATTTGGTTATTACTCCAATAATCATCCGGAAATGTCCGCGCAAGTCTTATTTAATGTTACCGATAATCAAAGCTTATTCAAAAAGCTATCGGAGGAAAATACGGAAAATCTTTTGCAAGAGGCGTCGATAAAATATGTAATTATTCCCTATGATTCCGAAAAAGAAATATTTTTATCTGACAGGAAATACGATAATTTAATTTACTTACAAACAGTACGAGAGACTCAAAAAATACCATGGCTTAAACAAGTCGCCAGTTTTGGGAAAATAATGGTTTTTGCAGTTCCTAATCCAAAAGGCCATTTTTGGTCTCCATCAAAAACGCTTTCTTTAGCTTATGAATACATAAACCCTGTTAAGTATTCAGTCAATATAAAAAATGCTAAGAAAGGGGACATTATTGTCTTTGCAGAAAGCTATGATGTGAAATGGATTGCCGAAAATTCAACGTTTCATGTTCAAAGCTCAAAGTTCGATAATGAATTCAACAGCTTCGTTTTACCAGCCAACGGAAACTATAATCTAAGAATCTATTATACGCCTCAGGATTACGTTAATATTGGCCTAGCAATTAGTGGGGTTACTTTATTTATTCTAGCCGGCGGCTTGTTGTTTTTAATAATTAAGAAAAAATGAAAATACAGGATATATTATTTTTAGTTATATTGGTAATTTTGTTTTTTAAGCACAAAGAGAATTCTTTTGTGGCTTTTGGCTTACTGTGTTTTTTTCTGGCAATGCCATTTTTCTATTTTTGGGTTTTCTTTACGGCGGAAAGACTCGTCTACTATGGAACATTATTAGTTCTAATAGAAATTTTATTTAAATTCATTCAATTTGGAATAAAGCCCCGGAAATGATAAAATAGATTTAAGCTCAATTTCAGTAATCGAAGTTAGCATCAAGAATATGATTAGCGCAGTCGTCCCGGCATTCAATGAGGAAGAAAGCCTTAATGAGCTTTATAAGGTTTTGTCAGTAAATTTACTTAAGCTTGGTCAAGAATACGAAATAATTTTTGTTGATGACGGCTCAACCGACTCCACGCTTCAAATTCTGCAAAAATTAGCCTCAAAAGATAAAACCATCAGAATTTTCTCTTTTCGGAAAAACCGCGGTAAAGCAGAAGCGTTAACGGTTGGTTTTCAAATGGCAAAAGGGGATTATATTGTCACTTTGGATGCGGATTTGCAGGATCGACCGGAAGAAATAAAAAAACTTTTAGATAAGGCAAAGGAAGGCTTTGATTTAGTTTCCGGTTGGAGAAAAGACAGAAAAGACGCGCTTAGAACCAGATTGTCTTCCCAGTTCTTTAATTTTATCATGAGTTCCTTTTGGGGAGTGCACTTGCACGACTATAATTGCGGATTAAAACTTTATACTAAAGAAGCTGCCAGAAGCCTTAACTTATACGGAGGAATGTACCGGTTTATTCCTTTGCTGGTGGCGGAAAAAGGTTTTGAAGTTACAGAAATTCCGGTTGTCCACGAAAAAAGAAAATTCGGAAAATCGAAATACGGATTTTCCAAAATCTTTCGGGATGTCCCCGATATGTTTACAATCCTTTTCCTCTCTAAATACGCCAAAAGACCCTTGCATTTCTTCGGCTTTGTGGGTGGAATAATTTCGGCCATTGGATTTTTTATAATGATATATCTTACAATTTTGCATTTTATGGGACAGCGGATAGGAAATAGGCCCCTACTTACTTTCGGAATGCTCTTGATGCTGGCGGGATTACAACTTTTGTTTACCGGTCTTTTGGCCGACTTGATTTTGCATATCTCCCAAAAAGATAGTCAGGGCATAAATCTTAACGAGGGTTTTAAATATAAGACCAAATGAAGATAGGAATTGACATCTCACAGTTGGCGTATCCCGAAACGGGAGTGGCAAACTATTTGCAAAATCTCGTTCAGAATTTAATCGAAATAGACAAAAAAAACGAATATATACTTTTTTTCTCTTCGTTAAGAGGAAAACTTAAAACTGAAAACTTAAAGCTAAAGAGTAGCCTAAATGTTCAAATAAAAACTTTTCGGATTCCGCCGACAATTCTGGATATTCTTTGGAATAAGCTGCATATATTGCCGATAGAAAGCCTAATTGGCGATGTTGATATTTTTATTACCTCTGACTGGACAGAGCCGCCCGCCAAGAAGGCCAAAAAAGTGACTATCCTCTATGATTTGATAGTCTATAAATATCCTGGGGAATCTCATCACCAAACTAGCTTTAATCCGCTCAAGTTAATTATTTCGCCCAATATTGTCGATGTTCAAAAGCGGAAATTGAAGTGGGTTAAAAAAGAATCTCAAAGAATCTTTTGTATCTCAGAAGCGACCAAAAAAAATGCAGAGGAGATTTTAGGAATTCCCCAAAACAAGCTAGCGGTAATTTACCCGGGTTTCTAGACATATCTGGAAATATCTGGTAATATCTGGAAGTATATGGAAATTCCTCTAGAGTATGAATTAACGAAGGTAATGGTCGATTTGATCTCCAAAATCGAAGCAAAAAAGGCAATTATTGAAACTACTCCGGTTTCGGAACGCTTAACAAAAACACTGCGAAGACAGTCTCTCCTTAAAAGTTCTTTATTTTCCGCCAAAATTGAAGGCAATAAGCTTAATTTATCAGATTTGAAACGTCTAGATAAGTTTGACCCGGATTACGAGCAAAGAATTGAAGTGGAAAATATTTTATCGGCATTATCTTTCGTAAACGGCGATCCGCATAGAAACATTAACCTTGATTATATCTTAAGTTTACACGCAATAGTCATGAAGCATTTGGGAAGCGATTTAGGAAGAATACGCAACGAACCGAGCGCAATATTTAACGAATCGGGCTTCCCTGTCTATATTCCGCCTCCGCCATCCGAGCTTGGGGGTTTGCTTGATAGGCTCGTTTCCTATATTGGTATTAAGACAAATGAAAATGTTTTGATCAAAGCTTCTCTTACGCATCTCTCTTTTGAGAAAATCCATCCTTTTATTGACGGCAACGGCAGAGTAGGAAGGCTTTTGTTCCACGCAGTCGCCATAAAAGAAGGCTACGATTTTAAAGGACTACTCTCCATAGAAGAATTATTGAATGAAAGAAAAGCCGAATATTATGAATATTTGGATAGAAGCGATGCGACTTCATTTATAGAATTCATGCTGGAAATCATCAATGGACAGCTTCAGAAGGTGCTTGATGAGATTAATAATAAGCAAGAAACCTCGGAAGATTTGCTTTTGCCCCGCAGAAAAGAGATATTAGATGTAATAAGGGATCATGGGGTGATGTCCTTAGATTCCATACGAAGACGTTTTCTTAAGGTATCTTCCAGGATGATTAGATATGATTTAAAGAAACTGGAAGAACAAGGATTTATAATTAAACTTGGAACTACCAGGGGAGCAATGTATAAGCTAAAATAAGAATATGATAATCGGAATTGACGGAAACGAGGCAAACATTGAAGCTAAAGTCGGCATCAGCGAATATGCCTATGAGTTGCTTTGCCAATTTTCTAAAATTGCATCTTCTAGAAAAGACCTAAAGTTCAAAATTTATTTAAAAAGTAATCCGAGAGTGGAAATGCCGGTACCAACCGAAAACTGGCAGTACCAAATAGTTCATCCGAAGAAATTTTGGACGCAAATTGGTTTACCGTTAAAACTTTTTATGGAAACAAAAAAACCAGATGTGTTTTTTAGTCCTTCACACTACGCCCCAAGATTCTCGCCTGTTCCAACCGCAATTTCGATTATGGATTTGTCCTACATTCATTTTCCCGAGCTTTTTACCAAGCACGATTTGTATCAATTAGTGAATTGGACTAAATATTCCGCCAAAAACGCCAAAAAAATATTCACAATTAGTAATTTCAGTAGAGATGATATAATCAAAACATATAAGAAAAAACTGGCAGACGTAGTCACGACTTATTTAGGAATAAAAGAAATATTAAGTAACAAGTATCAAGTATTAAGTATGGACGATTTAAATAAAAAGTTTGGAATTGAAAAACCCTACATTTTGTTTGTCGGAACGCTCCAGCCTCGAAAAAACATTGTTAAGTTAATTGAAGCTTTTTCACTACTCAAAAATAAAGATGTTGAGTTAGTCATTGTGGGTAAAAAAGGTTGGTTGTGGGAAGATATTTTCGCCGCGCCGGAAAAATTCAAAGTCGCAGAAAAAGTTAAATTTTTAGATTTTGTGGGGAACGAAGACTTACCCAGTTTTTACAAAAACGCACTTTGTTTTGTGTTGCCAAGTTTGTATGAAGGTTTTGGGTTGCCGGTTTTGGAAGCGATGAAATTTGGTTGCCCAACGGTAATTAGTGATGTTTCCAGTTTGCCCGAAGTCGGAGGAGATGCTTGCCTCTATGTTGACCCGCAAAGCGTTGACGATATTGCCCAAAAGCTCAATACGGTAATTTCGGATGAAAAATTACGAGCCGAAATGGTTAAAAAAGGTTATAATCAAGTCAAGAAGTTTTCTTGGGAAAAGACAGCCAAGGAAACCTTAAAAGCGCTGGAGGAACTGGGAAAACAAAAATGAATAAAATTTTGAGACGAATCAAAACAGTTTTTTGGGAATTAGTATGTTGGAAACTAGCCGTTACAGGCTACATTCCCTCGCATTATTTGAGAAGATTCGTCTATCGATTTTGGGGCATAAAAATCGGCAAAGGCTCAACAATTCACATGGGGGCGCACTTTTATTATTCTCCAAATATTTCAATCGGACAGGATTCAATAATTGGTGAAGGAGTAGTTTTGGATGGACGTGATAAACTAACCATCGGAAATCACGTTGATATAGCTTCGGAAGTAATGATTTATAATGCACAGCATGATGTTCACGACGAGAATTTTAAGGCAATCTCTTCTCCTGTTACTATTGAAGATTACGTATTTATTGGACCAAGAGCAATCATTTTACCGGGTGTCACAATCAAAAAAGGCGCGGTAGTTGGCGCCGGCGCAGTGGTCACAAAGGATGTAGAAGAATTTAAAATTGTCGGTGGAGTGCCGGCCAAAGAAATCACTGATAGACAAAACAAAAATCCCAACTATAAACTTGGCAGAGCCGCATGGTTTAGGTAAATCGTTCTAATCTTATGGATTTATCGATAATAATTTTAAGTTTTAACACGAAAGATTTAACGCTTGCCTGCATTAGTTCAATCGCCGCTCAATACAAACGAGAATTAGACAAAGAACAATTTGAAATTATTGTAATAGATAATGCTTCGACTGACGATTCGGTCAAAGCAGTCAGAAATCTCAAACTTAAAAATCTCACAGTCATCGAGAGCAATGAAAACTTAGGCTTTTCCAAAGGCTGCAATTTGGGTGCCAAAAACGCCAAAGGCGAATATCTGTTATTTTTAAATTCCGATACGGAAATTAAGGACCAGGGATTTGTAAAAATGGTTGAATACCTCAAAAAAAATGAGAAAGTTGGGGTTCTAGGAGGAGCGCTCAAGAACGAAGACGGAAAAGCGCAACCTTCGGCCGGAAAGTTTTATAATTTGTTTAATCTTTTCCTGATGATGATAGGTTTGGAAAGAGTAGGTTTTTTAAGAGAAAGTCCCAAGCAAATAAAAAGAGTTGATTGGGTCAGCGGGGCAAGCTTAATGGTGAAAAGGCAATTGTTTGAAAAACTGGGCGGTTTTGCCAAAGAATTATTTATGTATGCCGAAGACATGGAGTTTTGTTACAGGGCCAGTAAAAAAGGATTTCCGACCTACTTTTATCCGGAAGTAATGCTTTTTCATAAAGAAAGGGGCAGCAGTAATCGCACTTTTGCTATACTCAATATTTATAGGGGCATTTTGTTTTTTTATAAAAAACATAAGAGTAATCGACAATATTGGATGGCGAGAACGATTCTTTTTTCAAAAGCATCTCTCTTGAAAAGCATTGGTAAATTAACCAATAATAAATATCTGGAGGAAACTTATGGTCAAGCTTTGGAACTTTTTTAAAAATAATTTGCTAAAAATCGGCATTTCATTCTTGCTGGTTTTTATCGCGTGGTATCCAAAACTTCCCAGCGTTCATATTGCCCATACCTGGGTTTACATCAGACTGGAGGATTTTTCAATCCTTTTGGTGGTAGGGATTTGGTTTTTACAATTTATACTACGTAGAGTAAAGTTGCCGCCTAAAATTTGGTTGACCGTCCCTTTTTACTGGGGCATTGGTTTAATTTCTCTGGTTTTATCCTTAATTTTTATCGGGCCGCATCTGGCAAATTTTTTTCCCAGCGTGGCGGCTTTATATTATGTTAGGCATATTGAATACTTAATTCTATTTTTCGTTGCCTTCTCGACGATTAAAAGCACAAAAGATGTTAGAGATTACGTTATCATTTTATTAGTTACGGTCTTCGGATTTTCACTGTATGCTTTTGGCCAAAGATTTTATTTGGACGCGTGGGTTGCCTTCCCACATTTTTTTGAAAAATATCCATATTGTTTCCCTTCTTTTCAAACCGGCAACGAAGAATTTGCCAAAGGTATCCCTTTATGTTTACCTAAAGATGCCAGAATAACTTCCACTTTTGCCGGACATTACGATTTGGCAGGCTATCTAGTTTTAGTTATCCCGATTTTAGTAGCAGTTCTCCTTTTCGTGAAAAAGAGACTTTACCAAATCTTGGGATTTATCGTTACCTTAATTTCAATTATGGTTTTGATTTTTACGGCTTCAAGAATTTCCTTCGTGGCTTACCTCTTAGGGTTAACAGCGACCTTAGTTCTTATCAAACGAAAAAAATTGATCATTCCCTTTTATATTTTAAGTATTGTTTTGCTTCTAATTTTTAGCGGTTCAACGGCCAAGCGCTTTATGGAAACTTTCCGGTTTATGTCGGTGGTGACCAATAACCAGGGGCAGGTAGTCGGCCAATTGCCGTCATCTCTTCAGGGTAAAATTTCCAATAATATTATTGAAAATGTGCCAACGCAAAATCTACCGGAGGGCAGCGGATATTTTGGGCTTCCTCAGCTATCGGCTCCGCAAAAAACTAATCAGGCCTTAGTTCAATCAGCGCTTTCAATCGAACAAGCGCGGAAATTAAAGCTGGAAAATGGGGGGGTTGAAATCTCAACAGTTTCGGGCAGCTTTTTGGTGAAAAAGGTTTTGGTTTACGACATCTCATTTACGACCAGATTTCAGGCAGAGTGGCCAAACGCCTGGAACGCCTTTTTAAGGGATCCCTTGTTTGGTAGCGGATTTGCAACTATTACGCTGGCCGTGGACAATAATTATCTACGGATTTTGGGCGAAACCGGTCTTCTGGGAATGGTTTCTTTCCTGTCAATATTTTTTGTACTGGCTTTGATTTTAAAGCAAGCCTTACCCGCTATCAAAGATAAGATGTCACGGGCATATCTATTGGGAATTACCGGTGGCTTAATCGGACTTTTCTTTAACGCAGTTTTAATTGACATTTTTGAATCTTCTAAAGTGGCTGAAACTCTCTGGATATTACTAGGGATTGGCGCCGGAGTAATCTTTCTTTACAAAAAAGATTTCGATTTCAAGAAGCCCATCCTAAAAATTTTAACTTCGCATCCCTTTGTCATATTTTATTTACTGTTTATATCTTTGGCTGTTTTTCTCAAGAGCGTTGGAAACTTTTTTGTGGCCGATGATTTTACCTGGTTGAAGTGGGCGGCAACGACCAACCTTTCCGATTTACCCAAATTCTTTATCAATTCTCAAGGATTTTTCTATCGGCCTTTAGATAAAGTGTTGATGTTTTTCCTCTATACGCTTTTTTCTTTCGCGCCGCAAGGTTACCACTTATCGATGCTTCTAGTGCATTTTCTAATTGGATTGGGTGTTTATATTATTGTCCAAAAACTATTCGGTAAAAAACTGTTTTCTTTCCTCGGCGCTTTAATCTTTTTGCTGCTTCCTTCTCAAGCGGAAAATGTTTTCTGGATCTCAACGATGTCCATAAATATTTCTGCGCTTTTTATAATTTACATGCTGATTTTTTGGATGAATTTTCGAAATAAGGGCTCCATCATAAATTACATTACCGCTTTAGTGCTCGCGGTTTTGGCGTTTTCGGCTTATGAAGGTGCAATTGTTGTTTTGCCGCTGGTAATACTTTTTGACTTATTCATTAGCAAAGTCAAAATTTACAAACTAAATGCAGTCTTGTCCTATTTGCCGCTGGCCGCATTAACAGTGGCATACCCCTTTATTCGAATCGCAACCCAGTCGTTGCCTCCCAGCGGAGATTACTCTTACAACCTTCCGCATCTTATTCCTAATGTAGTGGGTAACTTTATTGGCTATTTGGGATTAATGTTAGTTGGTGAGCCGTCTTTGCCTTGGTATAACTTTATGCGAGACACTCTAAAAACAGAAACGCTATATATTGCAGTAGCTTTAATAACAATATTGATCTTAGTTTGTCTAGCGCTGTTTGTTTATAGGAATAAATTAAAAGGGCTGTTTAAAAATGAGACTGCGAAATGGATTTTATTTGCCTTACTATTCTCTTTTGTAAGTCTTATTCCATTTTTAGGACTTGGTAATATTACCGAGCGCTATAGCTACTTAGCTTCGGTCGGTTTTGCTATTTTGGCGATAATTGTTCTTAGTAAAATTTTGGCGTTTATTAAAAATAATAATTATAAATTAATTTTTGTTGCCATAATAGTTTTCGCGGTTGGCGGATGGTATTTATACCAGAATAATTTGGAGAATGCTAATTGGTCTGAAGCCGGAAGAGTCACTAACAGAACCCTGGCATATCTTAGGTTGTATCATGACGGTAATCATCCTAATTCCGGTTTCTATTTTGTTAATCCACCAATAAAATATGGACAGGCTTGGATATTTCCGGTTGGTTTACCCGATGGAGTTTGGTTTATTTACAGGGATCCAAGTATTTCGGTTAATCAATTAAATTCACTTGTTGACGGTAAGGCCGTTCCGGCGAAAAACGCTGACGGGTCAGCCAATTTCGTTTTTGCTTTTGATCAGAACAGAAATATTTATGAACTTAAGTAAACATTTAACAAAATTAACGTTAATCGCTCTTCTGGTAATTTTGGCCGGGGGTTTTTTAGTGCGGCTCTATAAATTCAACGGTCCGGTTGCGGACTGGCACAGCTGGCGTCAGGCCGATACGTCGTCTGTTTCCCGGAATTTTGTCAGCGGCGGTTTTGATCTGCTGCATCCGCGTTTCGATGACTTGTCCAACGTGCCTTCGGGAATTTATGACAACCCACAAGGGTATCGGTTTGTGGAATTTCCCATTTACAACGTTTTCCAAGCCGGACTTTTCTTAACCTTTGGGCATTTAACCATTGAAGAATGGGGAAGATTGGTAACTATTTTCTGCTCGCTTTTTTCGGCGCTATTTTTATACTTGATCGTTAAGCGGCGACAGGGATTATTGGCCGGTTTGCTAACGGCTTTTTTCTTTGTCTTCTTGCCTTTCAATATCTACTACTCACGAACGATATTGCCGGATCCTCTGATGGTAACATTTATTTTGGGAGCAATTTATTGCTTCGATTTATGGATAAATCAAAACTCTAGATTTAAAGCCATCGCGCTTTTTATATTAACGTTAATATTTTCGGCGGGAGCGTTTCTAATCAAACCTTTTGCCGGGTTTTTTATGCTGCCAATGGTTTATTTGGCTTTTGAAAAATATGGCCTTAATTTTCTAAAAAAATGGCAGTTGTGGGTTTTGGCGGTTTTAGCCATTTTGCCTTTTGGCGCGTGGAGAATTTGGATGCAGCAATATCCGTCCGGTATTCCGCAGAGCTGGTGGCTTTTTAACGGCAGTAACATCCGTTTTAAAGGTGCGTTTTTCCAGTGGTTGTTTGCGCAAAGAATCGGCGAAATGATTTTAGGCTATTGGGGATTAGTTCTCTTTGGTCTAGGATTGATCTTCGCCCAAAAAAAGAATTATTTGTTCTTCGTTTCCTTTTTGGCAGGATCGCTACTTTACCTTTTTGTCGTTGCCACCGGCAATGTTCAGCACGATTATTACCAGATTCCGATTATTCCCTCACTGGCGATATTTTTAGGCATCGGCGGTGCCTTTTTACTTAATCCCGCCAAAGAAATCATCAGTAAATACAAAACTATCCCAATTTTTATTATTTCGGTTTTGTTTATGTTTGCTTTCGCTTGGTTTGCAGTGAGAGCTTTTTATGACATCGATAACCCTTCAATTATTGTTGCCGGAGCAGCCGTTGATAAACTGACGCCAAAAAACGCCAAGGTCATCGCCAATTATAACGGCGATACAACTTTTCTTTATCAGACCAAAAGAAAAGGTTGGGCCAGTTTTGAAAAAAGCTTGCCGCAAATGATTCAGATGGGCGCAGGTTACCTGGCACTGGCAAATCCGACTCCGGCAGATATTCATTTGGGGACTATGTATAAAATCATTGCTCAAACACCGCAATACATTATTTTTGATTTAAGACAAAAGCCATGAAAATTTTAATGGTTTCCTCATATCTTCCTTTTCCGCTTAAATCGGGCGGAGAAATCAGGCTTTATAATTTAATCAAAAACATTGCCACGGAGCATGAAATTACTTTGATTTGCGAAAAAAGAGATTATCAAACCGATGCAGACGTTGAGGAAGTGCGGAAAATTTGCAAAAAAGTAGTAACGGTAACACGAAAAAAACAATGGAGCACCGCTAATATTTTAAAAACCGGTTTATCGATGGACCCGTTTTTAATTGTTGGGCACACCAGTGAAGAAATGAAGCTGGCGATAAAAGACGCATTGGTGCGGGAAAAATATGATTTAATTCACGTTGAAACTTTTTATGTCTACCAAAATTTACCCAAAGTTTCCATTCCTGTCATCCTGGTCGAGCATAACGTTGAATATCTGGCCTACGAAAGATACGTCAAATTGGCAAATCCTCTTTTAAAACTATTTTTTACCATTGACGTGATGAAATTAAAGAAAAAAGAGGAACAGGCTTGGCGCAAAGTCGATAAGTTGATTGCCGTATCTAATATGGAAAGAAGGCTGATGAAGCGAGCCGATATCAGCGTTATCGCCAACGGAGTCGATTTAAATAATTTTCAATTCAGAAATTCGCAGAATTTGCCGGAAGAGAAAAGAATTTTGTTTATCGGCGATTTCAAATGGTTCCAAAACGTTGATGCGGCCGAAATTATCTTAAAACAAATTTGGCCAAGAATTAGTCAGAAACTGGCGGAAACCAAAAACCGAACCGACGTAAAACTGTGGATTATCGGCCGCAACATTCCGGATAAAATTAAAAGTTTGGCGGCGTCAAAAAATATTATTTTGGACGAAGATAGTAAGGAAGATACGGCGGAAATTTTCCGACGCGCTTATCTATTATTAGCGCCAATTAGAGCCGGCGGGGGAACTAGTTATAAAATTTTGGAAGCGATGGCATCAGGTGTGCCCGTAATAACAACTAATTTAGGACTGGAAGGGTTGGAAGCCAAAAACAACATTCACGCTTTGGCGTCCGACAAAGAAGATGAATTGGCCGAACTGGCTTTAGTGTTAATTCAGGACCACAGCGTTTACCGAAAGTTGATACTAAATGCGCGGAAATTAATTGAAGAAAAATACGATTGGCGGGTAATCGCGGCGAAACTAAATGAAGTTTATATGTCCTGCTTTTAATATGGATTTATCAATTATTATTGTTTCCTACAACACCAAAGAATTTTTAAAAGGTTGTCTTCAGTCAATTTACAAAACCACCAAAAATATTCAGTTTGAAATAATTGTCGTTGATAACGCTTCAGCGGACGGCACGATAGTAGCGCTTAAAAAACTATCAACCGAGAATTTTCAACTGATTGAAAACAAAGAAAATTTAGGCTTTTCCAAAGCTAATAATCTTGGAGTAAAAAAAGCTAGCGGTAGATATTTATTATTTTTAAATCCGGATATTGTCGTCCACGATAAAACTTTGGAAGGAATGGTTAAATTTATGGACCAACACCAAGACGCGGGAGCGGCCACTTGTAAATTGATAATGCCAAACGGACAAATTGATGATGCTTCACACCGCGGCTTTCCTACTCCTTGGAATTCATTCTCCCACTTTTCGGGACTGGCAAAAATCTTTGGCAAAATAGAACATTTCGGAGGATATAACTTAAAGCATTTAGATCTTTCCCAAACGCACGAAGTAGACGCTTTGGCCGGAGCATTTATGCTGGTGCGAAGAAAGGCGGGCGAAGAAAGCGGTTGGTGGGATAAGGATTATTTTTTCTACGGTGAAGATTTGGATTTTTGCTATATGCTAAAACAAAAAGGCTGGAAAATTTATTATGTGCCGGAGTTTAGTGTCCTTCATTATAAAGGAGTTTCTCACGGACTCAAAAAAGTTTCCAAAGATATTACTACTGCTAACGAAGAAACTAAAATAAAATCGCAAAAAGAAAGATTTCGGGCAATGCGACTCTTCTACAAAAAACATTACGAACAAAAATACCCGTGGATCATTACTCACTTAGTCTACTTAGGGATTTTCCTAAAACAACGTTTTTCCTAGGCATTATTGCTCCGTGGAATAGACGACGTTAGAACCTATTTTGTAAATTCTTTTTGTTTTCCCCAGAGAATATTGCTCAAAACAACCCCGATAAGATAAATAGAATGCTCCACTTATTAAAAGGGCACGATTAAGATTTGCCTCTTTTTCTATCTGTTCTGATTGATTCGATTAGCAGATCGTGTATAGTTTTACCGAGTCTTCCACGTTTTGTCAAATGATTGATTGCAGACATGAGTTCTTTTTCATATTTTTCCTCCAATTTTTTTTGTCTTGCGTTTACAGGAGGAGGGTAACCGATAAGCATGGACTCCTCTGGTGGTTTTATGTCTTTTTCTGTCATTGAATAAGGATTATATCAAATTGTCAATTCCGAGGCTACCCAGCTCCACGACTAGGACTCGAACCTACGCTTGGGGTTTGTTAAGTTTAGTGGCATTAGTTATAATTTACTTATGAGGATTGGAATTGATTGCCGTTTGTGGAAACAGACCGGTGTTGGCAGATATACAAGAAACATTGTTTTAAACTTACAAAAAATCGATCAGAAAAACCACTACGTTTTATTTGTTAGAGCGGAAGACTTTGAAAATCTTAAATCTCAAATTAAAAATTCTAAATGGAAGATTATCAAAACCGACATCAAGTGGCATTCTCTTTCCGAGCAGTTAAAATTTCCCCAAGTGATAAAAAAAGAAAAATTGGATTTGATGCACTTTCCTTATTTTTCCGTGCCGATTTTTTATAACAAACCCCACGTTGTGACAATTCACGATTTAATCATTAATCATTTCTCAACCGGTAAAGCTTCAACTTTAATCTATCCCGCATATTTGGTAAAACGTGCAGCTTACAAATTTATTATTGAGCGGGCGGCCAAAAAAGCGCAAAAAATTATCACACCCTCCAATGCCACCAAGCAGGAAATAATCGACCATTTAAAAATCGCAGAAAATAAAATTGACGTTATCTACGAAGCGGCAGAAATCAGTAATCAGAAGTCAGTAGTCGGGAATCAAAAATACGGCAAGTATTTTTTATACGTCGGCAATGCCTATCCGCATAAAAATTTAGACAGATTGGTTCAAGCTTTCAAAAACCTCGCCGGGGGTTCTGCCGGCAATTTAAAATTAATTTTAGTAGGGGAGAAGGATTATTTTTACCAGCGTTTAGAGGCAGAAAATCAGTCGGATAACATAATTTTCTACGGCAAAGTCAGTGATAAAGAATTGGCCGGTTTATATGCAAACGCCATCGCTTTGGTGGCGCCGTCTTTAATGGAAGGATTCGGCTTGCCGGTGTTAGAAGCGATGTCGCTAAATTGCTTGGTTGTTGCATCTGATATTCCGGCGTTTAAAGAAATAGCGGGAGAGAACGCAATTTATTTTAATCCGCAGGACGAAAATGATATCTATCTAAAATTAAAAGACGTATTGGAAAATGTAGAAAAATACAAACAAGCTAAGATAGAAGCAGCTTTCAAAAGATCACAGCAATTTTCTTGGAAAAAAGCGGCCGCGCAAACGCTTAATATTTATGAAAGTAGTTTTAGTTTACGATAGAGTTAATAAATGGGGCGGGGCAGAAAGAGTTTTACTGGCGTTACATAACATTTTTCCGCAGGCGCCATTATTCACTTCCGTTTACAACTATAAAAAAGCGCCTTGGGCAAAAGTTTTTAACATCAAGACTTCTTTTTTGCAAAATTTTCCTAAAGCCCAAACTTCCCATGAGCTTTATGCCGGTTTAATGCCGCTGGCTTTTGAAAGTCTGAATTTTGACGATTACGATTTGGTAATTTCAGTTACCAGCGAAGCGGCCAAAGGAATTATCACCAAGCCCAAAACAAAACACATTTGTTATTGTTTAACGCCAACCAGATATTTGTGGAGCGGTTATAACGACTACTTCAAAAGCTCGCTCTTTAGATTATTAACGAAACCGGTAGTATTATATTTAAAAAGTTGGGACAAAATTGCTAGCCAGAGGCCGGATGAATATCTTGCGATTTCTAGCGAGGTTCAGTCTAGAATCAAAAAGTATTATGGTCGGGATTCAACAATACTTTACCCGCCGCTGATGCTAAATGTCCAAAAATCAAATGACGGAAAAGCAGGAGATTATTTTTTACTCGTTTCAAGGCTCACCAATTTTTACAAACGGGTGGATATTGTAATTAGAGCTTGCAATGATTTGAAGCTACCGTTAAAAATTGTCGGCAGTGGTTCAGACCAAGCAAAATTAAAGAGAATGGCCGGTCCGACGGTGGAATTTTTGGGTAATTTGACCGACGAACAACTGCAAGTTTATTATAAAAATTGCCGGGCGCTAATTTTTCCGGGGCGCGAAGATTTTGGTTTAGCGATGGTTGAAGCCCAGGCGTTTGGTAAACCGGTCATCGCGTTTAGGGGTGGTGGCGCTCTGGAAATTATTCAGGAAGGGAAAACCGGAGAATTTTTTGACGAGCAAACTCCGGAGAGTTTAAAGCAAGTCTTGAAAAGCTTTAGCGATAAAAGCTATAATACGAAATTATGCAGGGAAAATGCAGAGAGATTTTCTTTTGCACAATTTGAAAAAAGTTTAAGCAGTTTCTTAGACAAAAAAATATGAAGGTAGTTATTTTTGCGGGCGGGGTTGGCACAAGGCTATGGCCATTATCGAGAAAAAATACTCCAAAACAGTTTGAAAAAATTATCGATGATAAATCAACTTTGCAACTAGCTTTCCAGCGTATTGCTTCAATCGTAAAACCCGAAGACGTCTACATTTCTTCCGGCATAGGATACAAAGATATAATTTTGAGCCAACTTCCGCAGATTTCTAGAGAAAATTTTATTTTTGAGCCCGTAATGCGCGATATTGGCGCAGCCGTTGGTTTGGTAACAGCGATTTTAGCCAAAACTGCTCCCAGCGAGCCGTTTATGATTTTGTGGAGTGACCATTTAGTTAAAAATGTTGCGCTGTTTAGAGAAGTGCTTCTGGCGGCAGGAAAAATTTTAGAAAAAGATAAAAATAAAATCGTTTTTATTGGGCAGACGTCCCGGTTTGGAAGTCAAAACTTAGGTTGGATTGAGCAAGGCTCACTGGTAAAAAATCTTGGAGACCTTTCTTTATATGAATTCAAAAGTTTTCATTACAGACCGGATTTAGAAACAGCTGAAAAGTTTCATGCCAGCCGGTCTCATTTTTGGAATCCGGGATATTTTGGAACAACTCCCGATTTTCTTTTTTCGCTTTATAAAACATTTACGCCTTCAATGTATGCAGAGTTAGTTAAAATTCAAAACGCTTGGGGTACTGCCGATTTTGAAAAAACTTTAAACGAAATTTACCCAACTCTAGAAAAAATTTCTTTTGATAACCTTATTTTAGAAAAAATTAATCCGAAAGATGGTCTTGTTTTAGGCGCAGATTTGGGTTGGAGTGACGTAGGAGCTTGGGAACAGTTAAAAGAAGCGTTGGCTGATAAAAAAGAGGATAATGCTACTAAGGGAAAAGTTTTACTCACTGATTCTTCTGATAATCTGGTTTTTAACTATACCGACCAGATGACAGTTGGGATAGATTTGAAAAATCTATTGGTAATTAATACAGAAGATGTGTTGTTGGTTTGTCCTAAAGATTCTGTCCCCAAAATAAAAAAACTGGTCGAAAGTTTAGCCGGAACGCCCAACGAAAAACTTACTTAAGCTATGCCAATCACTGAAGTTAAAAAAAGCGGGTTTTATGAATTGGTGAAAAGACTAGTGGATATTGTTTGTTCGTCTCTTCTGATTATAATTTTTTCTCCGGTAATTCTAATTGTCAGCGTGGCAATAAAAATGGATTCCGACGGACCGGCGTTCGCCGATACACCGGAAAGGGTTGGTAAAAACGGTCAACTGTTTAAAATGTATAAATTCAGGAGCATGATTGAAAATGCGCATGTAATCTTAAGGCAAAATCCCAAGTTCACAAAACTCTATGATAAATATAGAAAAGGAAGCTATAAATTGAAAGACGATCCAAGAATTACTAGAGTCGGACATTTTATCCGGAAGCATTCTCTGGATGAAGTGCCCCAATTATTAAATGTTTTAAAGGGCGATATGAGCTTAGTCGGTCCACGAGCTTATTATCCAGACGAGCTAAAAGAACAACAAGCAAAATATCCACAAACAAAAGAGGCGGTGAGCATTGTTTTATCAATTAAGCCGGGAATTACCGGATATTGGCAAGTTTCGGGAAGAAGCGAAATAAATTTTGACAAACGAATTGAAATGGACGCGACTTACGTTCGGAAGAGGTCGATAATTTATGACTTGTGGATTATTTTAAAAACCCCTTGGGCGATGATTTCCGGTCAAGGCGCCCTATAGCCTTTAAGTTGTTGACAGTGACATTAATTTCCAGTTATCATATTCTGTATGGACGGATTAAATAAAATTGATTTAAATTTAGAAACAAACAAAGATGTGGTTGACGTTTCTCCCAAACCTCTCTCTCCAAGAAGAAAAATCGATTTCAAGAATTTACTCATAAACAGAAAAGTATTAGTTGCTTTGGGCATCTTCGTGGTTTTAATGCTTTTTTCGGTTTTTGGTATTTATCTACCGGCGACTCAAGTTTATAAATCGGCTAAAGTTACTTACGCCGACGCCCAATCGGTTGCCTGGGCGATTAAACAACAAAATGTTTCGTTAGCGTCGGATCAGCTCGCTAAAACACAAACCGATTTAGTGCAAACGCAAAATGATTTGCACGCGATGGGGTATTTGAAATTTATTCCGCTTGCCAATTGGTATTATAACGATGCGGATCACTTGGTTAACGCCGGATTCCACGGTTTAAATGCCGCTACTTTGCTAATTAACTCAATCAAACCTTATGCCGATTTGTTAGGCTTAAAGGGTCAGGGTAGTTTTGTCGGCGGGACTGCTCAACAAAGGATCGAGACGGCCGTTAAAACCATCGGAAAGATTACGCCGAAAATTGACGATATCGCTAATGAATTGGCTCAGGTTAAAGTTGAGATTGATAGCGTCAATCCCAACCATTATCCGTCAATCGGCGTTGGAAAAAAAGTCCGCACGACATTGGATAGCTTGAAGAGCATTACAGACGAAAGCGTTACTCTTATTACCAGCGCCAGGCCACTGATTAAAACGTTACCGGCAGTTTTGGGAGAACCAAACGAAAAAAAATACCTGATTCTTTTTCAAAACGATAAAGAGCTAAGACCGACCGGCGGTTTTATCACTGCTTATGCGGTTTTTCGACTGGACAGTGGGGTCGTGCACGTTGATGATTCAAGCGATATTTATAGTTTGGATGCCACTGTTCCGAATAAACCGGTGGCGCCGGCGCCAATTCTTAAATACTTCCCAACAGTCCCTTTGTTTAATCTAAGGGACAATAATCTTTCCCCCGACTTTAAAGTTTCGATGGATAGTTTCTACAAAATGTATCAAACGGCCGGCGGCTCGACTAATGTTGATGGTATCATTGCGGTTGATACCCATGCGCTTGTTTCGGCCATGAATATTTTAGGCGATATTACGGTTGATGGTACAACTTTCACGACCAAAACCGACCCCAGATGCGATTGCCCCAACGTTATTTATCAAATGGAAGTATTGGCTGACCAGCCGGCGGGAATTATTAAACAAAACCGCAAAGGCATCATCGGCGATTTAATGTATGCGATTATGTCGAAAGCTTTTTCGTCTTCGCCAAAACTATATTGGGGACCATTATTCCAGACGATGCTTTCGGAAATGAACCAAAAGCATATTCTTTTTTACATGAATGATGCCAATGCTCAAGCCGGATTTGAAGGATTGAATGCCGCCGGCAGAATTATGCCTTTTGCCGGTGATTATCTTACTATTAATGAAGCCAATTTTGGCGGAGAAAAATCCAATATGTTCGTCAGCGAAGCGGTCACTCAAGATTATGCTTTGCAAGGCGATGGTTCAATCGTTAAAACCGTGACGGTGAATTACAAAAATCCTTATCCGCCTTCCGATTGCAATCTCGAACATGGCAATCTTTGTTTAAACGCGGTGCTAAGAGATTGGTTTCGGATGTATGTTCCCAAAGGCAGTCAGTTAATTTCCAATCAGGGTTCGGAAGTCAAAATGACCACTTACGAAGATTTGGGAAAGACTGTTTTTGATGGTTTCCTAACCGTTAGGCCTCAAGGCGTAGCAAAATTAACGGTTTCCTACAAATTGCCCTTCAAGCTGGCTGCTAATTCACTGTTGCCATTAATGGTGCAAAAACAAGGCGGAACTGCAGACAATGCTTATACGATTACCGAGAACGGGAAAACTTTAGAACAATTTAATTTGTCCTCCGATCAAACCTTTAACTTAAAACTTAGATAGTATGAGGTCTTTTAAAGCCGAAGGGATTGTTATTAAGCGCAGTAATTACGCCGAAGCCGATAGAATTGTCACTATTTTTACCAAACAAAACGGCAAAATAAAAGTTAAAGCCACCGGAGTTAGGAAAATTTCCAGCCGCCGCTCTGGACATATCGAACCTTTAAATTATTGCATTTTCAGTTTATATCAAGGAAAAGGAATGCCCGTTTTAACCGAAGTTGAGTCAAAAGAGTGTTTTCCGCTTTTAAAAAAAGATTTAAAACGAATCGGTTTTGCCTACCATGTCTGCGAGTTAATTGACGGATTGTGTGCGGAAAATCAGGAGCATCCCGAGGTTTTTCTACTCTTGGGCAGGACTTTGCGCAAATTATCCAAGGAAGAAAATCTACAGTTGGTAATTTATGAATTTGAGCTGGAGCTTTTAAGATTGTTGGGTTTTCAAAAAGCAACTCTGTCAACCGCCAGAGTAAATACGCAAGCGGTAATCGAAGAAATTTTGGAAAGAAGCTTAAAAACCAAGCAAATTCTGCCTCAGCTTTCATAACTGCCTTTTTTTTGCTATCATCTTCTTATGGAGAACTTAATGGATAAATTAGTAGCGCTTTGTAAAAGGCGCGGTTTCATTTTCCCGGGCAGTGAATTATATGGTGGTTTAAACGGAACTTGGGATTTAGGTCCAGCCGGAGTGCTACTTGCCAATAACCTTAAAAACGAATGGTGGACTTCAATGGTTTTAAAAAACGACAATATCGTTGGAATAGACTCTTCGATTGTTTTAAACGCCAAAGTTTGGGAAGCCTCCGGACACATTGCCTCATTTACGGATCCGTTAATCGAATGCAAAGTTTGTCATGCCAGATTTAGAGCCGATAATAAGCAAGAAATTGAAGAGCACGCTAAGTTACACGAAGGTAAGGGAAAGTGGACCGACGTTAAGGATTTTAATCTAATGTTTAAAACTTTTGTCGGTTCGGTTGACAATGAAGACAATAAAACTTATCTACGTCCCGAGACCGCGCAGGGAATTTTTATCAACTACAAAAGCGTTTTGGAAAGTACCAGAGTCCGAGTACCTTTTGGCATTGCGCAAATCGGCAAGGGTTTTAGAAACGAAATTACCACTGGCAATTTCCTGTTCAGAGTCAGGGAATTTGAGATGATGGAGCTGGAATATTTTGTTAAACCCGACGAAGCTTCTAAAGCACATAAAGACTGGATTGAAAAAAGATTTGACTGGTATGTCGCTTTGGGCATTGACCCGAAGAATCTTAAGAAAGAAGAATTGGATAAGAAAGATTTGGCGCATTATTCCAGGGGAACGACCGAAATTTGGTATAACTGGCCGTTTATGGGTTTTGCCGAGCTGGAAGGAATCGCTAACCGCGGAGATTACGACCTATCTGTTCATCAAAAAGCTTCAGGAAGGGACCTCTCGTATTTTGACGAAGAAACAAAAGAAAAATTTATTCCCTATGTGATTGAACCGTCGGTGGGAGTTGGTCGGGCAATGCTGGCGTTTTTGCTTGATGCCTATCGGGAAGATGGGAAAAGAGTTTTCTTGAAGCTGCATCCCAAACTGGCTCCGTATAAGGTAGCGGTTTTCCCGTTGTTGGCCAACAAGTCAGAACTGGTTGATAAAGCCCGTTTATTCTATGAAGATTTGCGAAAAAATATGATGGTGGCGTGGGACGACAGGGGAAATATCGGCAAAAGATATTTCGCACAAGACGAAATCGGCACGCCATTTTGTATTACGGTAGATTTTCAAACTTTGGAAGACGATACGGTAACTATTCGTAACAGAGACACAGGGAAGCAAGATAGAATTTCCATCAGCGGTTTCCCCGCCTACTACAACGATAAAGTAAATAATTATTAAGATGAATTTCTCTATGCAGCAATTATCAGTAGAAAGCGTAGTCGAAGTTGCAGAAATAGTTGCTAATTCCTTAAAACAACAAGATTTTCCATATAAACAGAAAACAAATTTGGCTTATTGTAAAATATATAATCAAGAATATTTCACTAAACTTCTCAACAATAAAGAAAATGCAATCTTTGGTGCATATCAAGGTCTCAAGTTGGCCGGAGTAATTGTAATCAAAACAGAAGAAGGAGGAGTAATGCATATCGATTGGTTAATTGTTAAAAAGGAATTTCGGGGAATGGGCGTTGGGACGCTTTTACTAAAAGAAGCAGAAAAATGGGCTTTAGCAAATAAACTTCATTATGCTTATCTTTTTACGGAGACTGATAAAAATATTGAGTTTTATAAAAAAAGAGGGTTTCGATTTGTTGGGGAGCACTTAAATTCTTGGTTTGGTGAAACAGAGTATGCTCTAGAAAAATCTCTCCGAGATAAACCGTTTGATTCAATATGGATGAAATAGTAAAGTTAGTTGTTTTTGTTCCACTAACCCACACGGACATCGTTCGAAAAGCGATGGGAGAGGCCGGCACTGGTCTTTTAGGAAACTATAAACATTGCACTTTTTCTACTAAAGGGGTCGGACGATATATTCCAGTTGAGGGTGCGCATCCATTTATTGGCGAAGTAGGTAAACTAGAAAAGGTTGAAGAAGAAAGAATTGAAACGGTTTGTTATAAGAAAGACTTAAAAAAATAATCAAAGTCATCAAAAAAGTCCACCCATACGAAGAAGTTGCATTAGATGTTTATCCTTTGCTTCAATTTGGGAAATAACTTCGGAGCTATTGATAGCGAATAAAGTTTTGTTTATACTAATTTTAGTGGAGAAATATCTTAAAGATAAAAGGGTTTTAATCGCCGCCGGAGTCGCGGTTATTGCTTTAATTTTAATCATTATTGGGGTTTTTATGTTGACAAGGGGTTCAACGTCAAATACTACATCAAATTCATCAATGGCAGAGCCAACACAAGTTCCGGTTCTAACTTTACAACCGGCGGATATCGGTTTAACTTTGGTTGAGGCAGCCAGTATGGAAACGGCAACGATGACCATTACCAAAACCGACGATATCGCGTCGATTGATTATCAGCTTTCGTATAATGCCTTGGTTTCCGGTCAAAACATTCCTAGGGGCGTAATTGGACACGTTGACGTTAAAACTCCCGGACAAATAATTTCGCAGCAAATGGTTTTTGGAACTTGCTCGGACGTTTGCCATTATGATACCGGCATTACCGGCGTGCAGTTGATTGTTAAAGTGACCAAAACCGATGGCAAAGTCTACCAAGTTCAGCTAACTCCGCCGGCGCAATAAATTTATTTTCACAAAAAATGCAAAATCACTAGATTTAGTGATTTTTTTTATGCTAAACACTAAGCCACCCCCTTTGCCTCTTGACACTGCGTGAAAACTGATTCAAAATGGAATAAAGTGGTCCACAGTGGGAAAAGGTGGGACACAGAAAGGCAGGCCCCGCCTAGGGCGAGGTCAATGATATGTTGATAGGTCAATATGATGGAAAAGTTGATACAAAAGGTCGTACGGCACTTCCGAAAAAATTTCGGGAAGTTTTGGGAGATAAATTAATTATTACTTTAGGTTATGAGAGTTCGCTCATTGTCGTATCGGAAGAAAATTGGAAGGCCCTTCTTGAAGGAACCGAAGGTCGGCCTTTTATTGAATCAGAAACTCGAGAAACTCAAAGATTCCTACTTGGAGGAGCATCAGGGATCCAGCTCGATGATAAAGGCCGGTTTGTATTACCAGCTTATCTTAGAGAATTTGCGGGAGTTGAAGACGATGTCGTCTTCTTAGGCTTATCCAGGTACGTTGAAATTTGGGACAAGAAAAAATGGCTTATCTATCGAAAGGGCTTGGAAAAAAATATTGACTCAATTTCTAAGCGGCTTTTAAAAAAAGAAGGTGACAAAGGCGATGAATAATTATCATACGCCGGTACTTTTAAAAGAAGTAGTTGAACTTTTACAAGTTCAAGCTGGAAAGCAATATATCGATGCGACCATCGGAGGCGCGGGGCACACCAAGGCACTTTTGGAAAAAGGGGCCAAGGTTTTAGGGATTGATGCTGATCAGGACGCGTTAGATTATGTTCAAGCGAATCTTAAAACGCAAATCACAAATGGGAAATTGGTTTTAGCAAAAGGGAATTTTCGGGATTTGGCAAAAATTGCACATTTAAATAGTTTTGAAAGAGTTAGCGGTATTTTATTTGATTTGGGAGTTTCTTCTCATCAAGTAGATACGGCTAACAGGGGATTCAGTTTTTTAAAGGAAGGACCGTTGGATATGCGCATGGATAAAGAGCAAAGCGTGACAGCGGAAACCCTAGTTAATCTTTTAGAGAAAGGAGAACTTTATGATTTATTTAATAAACTTGGTCAAGAACATCGTGCTTGGTCCATTTCTAACAGTGTTGTCAGCGCCCGTAAAATAAAGGCGATACAAACGACGCAGGAGTTGGCAGATGTGGTTGCAAAGGCTTACGGGAGGACAGGGGAAGTTTCGGATTGGACGAAAAATAAAATTAACCAAAAGGTCTTTCAGGCTTTGCGGATGGCGGTAAATAACGAGCTTGAAAATATCCAAATTGCCCTGCCGCAAGCAATCAATCTTTTGGATGATAAAGGAAGAATAGCGGTAATCAGTTTTCATTCCCTGGAGGATGGAATAGTAAAGCAGACATTTAAGGATTTTAAGGAAAAAGGTCTGGGGAAAATAATTACGGACAAGCCGATCGAAGCGACCAAAGGGGAAAAAGAGCGGAATTCCCGCTCAAGAAGCGCAAAATTAAGGGTTTTTGAAAAAAATTAAGATGAAAAAAGCAGTTTTATCAATCGGAGTTTTAGCTTTAATAGTGTTGGGATTGGCAATTGTGAGAATCTACATTTCTAATCAAGTGGCCACATCAGGTGTAGCTCTTGAGCAAGTTCAGCAGGAAGTCGATTCGTACAAAATGGGAAATATTCAGTTGGCAGAAAGTCTTTATACAAAATCTTCACTCACCAATATTGCCGAGGAAGCTGTCAAACAAGGCTTTGTAGCGCAAGCAACGGACTTTGTCTTAAATGGTCAAGTACCGGTTGCTTACAAACAATGACTTGGCGATATCGCTTGGTATTTTTTGGGTTAATATTTTTATTTCTGCTTGTCGTCGCAAGACTTTTTTATTGGCAGGTGGTTAAAGCCCAAGAATTATCTTTGCTTGGCCAAGAGCAGTACGGTACTACTACAACAATTATTCCACAAAGAGGGGAGATTGAGACTTCGGACGGATTTCCCATCGCCGCCAATAAAATTTCCTATCAAGTTTTCGCCAATCCAAAAGAAATAAGCAATAAAGGCGAAGTGACAGCTGCTCTTGCTTCGGTATTGCAACTGGATGTTGCTTCGGTCAGCGCCAGCCTTGCTTTAGATAAATTTTGGGTGCCGATAGAATCCGGCGTCGATGAAAAAACCAAACAACAGTTGGAACAGATGAATTTGCCGGGAATTGGTTTTGACACCCAATATCAACGTTTTTACCCGGAAGCTTCGATGGCGGCTCAGCTATTAGGTTTTGTCGGTAAAGACAGTGCCGGAAACGATAAGGGGTATTTCGGTCTGGAAGGATTTTACGACCGGCTCTTGAAGGGTAAGGCGGGAGTGGCAGTTGAGGTGAATGATGCTTTTGGCAAGCCGATTTTGGCGGAAATGAATTCGTCTAGCGGTGAAACCGACGGCGCAAATTTAATTTTGAACATTGACCGGTCAATTCAATTTCTGGTTGAACAGAAAATCAAAGATGGAGTAGAGCAATACGGAGCGGCTTCGGGCATGGTGGGAATAATGGACCCAAAAACCGGCGCGATTTTGGCAATGGCAGCGTATCCCAATTTTGATCCGAGAGACTATCAGGATTATACGGATGACCTTTATATTAATCCGTTTGTTTCCGATTTATACGAACCCGGTTCCACTTTTAAACCTTTAGTAATGTCGGCGGCCATGGACGCAAAGCTGGTAACACCGGACACCGAATGTAACGCTTGCGCTGGTCCCGTGTCGGTCGGCGGCTATAGCTTGGAAACTTGGGATAATAAATATTTTCCCAATACTAATATGATTGATGTTATCCAGCACTCCGATAATACGGGCATGGTTTTTGTCGCCCAAAAGCTGGGAGTTGATAGAATGATAAATTATTTAGGGAAATTTGGTATTGGTGATAATACAGGTATAGATTTGCAGGGAGAAGTTTCCGTCGAGCTTAAGCCAAGCAACGAATGGTACGCGGTTGATTTGGCGACAACGGGATTTGGTCAGGGGATTTCGGTTACGCCAATTGAACTTTTGGACGCGACAGCCGCTATCGCTAACGACGGCGTTAGAATGGAACCGCAGGTGGTAGGGGCTGTTCAAGATGCACAGGGGAATATGGTTAAAATTCAACCAAAAGTTTTAGATACGCCGATAAGCGTTGGAACGGCTAAAGTGATGACCGAAATTATGGTTAACGCGGTCAATAAAGGAGAGGCTTCCTGGGCTCGCTTAAAGGGCTACAGTATAGCCGGAAAGACCGGAACGGCTTCTATTCCGGTTAGCGGCCACTACGATCCTACCCAAACCATCGCTTCCTTCGTCGGATTTGCCCCTTCTGATAACCCGAAGTTTGTGGTGTTGGTAATCTTAAACCGGCCAACAGCCTCGATTTACGGAGCAGATACCGCAGCTCCGATATTTTTTGACATTACAAAATCACTATTGAGTTATTATGGGATACCGCCGGACGGAAATTAGAGGTATAATACGAAAAGATGAAAAAAAGAGCGTCTTTATTTGTACTTTGGTATCTAAGGTTTTTCGCCAAGCTGCAACTGGCAAAGATTAAACCTCTAATTATTGGTGTTGGCGGTGCCAGCGGTAAAACTTCTCTTTCTAATTTCATCTACATCATTTTGGCTGATAAATTTAAAGTCAAACAAAGCAAAGGGAAAAATAGCGAGACAGGCATTCCTTTAGATATTTTAGGTCTTCAGCTGAAAAATTATTCGCATCGGGAGTGGCTAAGAATAATGATTCTGACATTTGTAAAAGTATTAACGGATTGGGGAAAATATGATATTTACATCGCCGAGATGGGCATTGATAGTCCCCTGGAGCCCAAAAATATGGCTTATTTATTGAAGATAATTAGGCCGGATATTGGCGTACTAACCAACATTTCACTCGAACACAGTGTCTATTTTGATGTTTTAATCAAAGAGGAAAATGAAGCAAAAAGACAAAGACAGCTTTTACAGCTAACCGCCGAGCAGGAAGGACTGCTTTTAACTTCTTTGAACAAAGAACAAACGGCCGTTCTCAATATCGATGATGAAAATATTAGACAAATTCAGGTAAAAATTAAAGCAAAAATAATGACAATCGCAAAAATTAGTCAACAAGCAGATTTCAAGATTGAAAATGTTAAAAACTTTGTTGATAAATTCGTTCTCCGCTTTAAAAACGAAGGCAAAAACTATGAAATTCAGATTACCAATCCGTTACCGGAGCATTTCGCCTACTCATTTCTGCTGGCAATTGCGGTGGCTAAAATAGCCGGCGTCAGCATTCCTGATTCAATCAAAAGTTTGGAAAACGGTTTTTCTTTACCACCGGGCAGAATGAGTGTTTTCAAAGGCATCAAAGAAACGGTTTTAATTGATTCTTCTTATAATAACGCGACTTTAGGCCCGATACTGGATTTATTGTCGTTTGTGGCCGATGTCGGCAGACAAAGGAGAAGATTGGGAATTATCGGCGACATGCGGGAGCTGGGAACAATGAGCAAGCTTGTGCATGAAAAAGTGGCGGAAAAAATTCTTGACACTTTAGATTTAGCAATTTTAATCGGGCCACTTAGTCAGCAATATATTTTACCAATTTTAAAAAAGCATGATTTCCCCGTTTACTCTTTTCCTAATTTTACCTCGGCCAAGTCCACAATTTTAGAGCAAATTAAGCTTAAAGACATGATTTTAATTAAGGGTTCGCAAAATACCCTCTTTTTAGAAAGAGTAGTTCAGATGCTGCTGGCAAACCCCAGAGACAAGAATAAATTATGTCGCAGGGGAGAATACTGGGACAAAATAAGAGACAAGAATTTATAAAGCGATAATATCGCCTATTTTAGTGCGTGTTTTATGCAAAGTCCCCAAAGGAAGCTCGATTACTGTTTTAAATCTTATGTTCCAGAAAACAATTCGATTCGGCTTGACGGTTCTAGCCAATTTCACTACTCCATTGTCGTCTAAAACAAGGAGGTCGATCGGAAACTTTAAAAAGAAAGTATGGATGCCAAATCTAGTTTCAAAAACAAGCGTCTTAGCCTCGTTTTCCCCCAACAGTCCCTTCATTTTTCCAAAGCCTTTTAAAACCCAAAATTGTTTAGCCAGAATAGTGTGTTGAGTAAGGTTTCGAATCACTATTCGATTATACTAAATTGGAGAATAGGTTGAATAAAAGGTATAATATGGAGATGACTTGGCGAAAAATTAAGAATTTTTATCACCTTTGCGTTGCTTTTGTTGTGAACGTTATTTTTCTTTTTCCGGCCAAAGAAATGGAGATAATTGCGGTGACCGGTACCGACGGAAAAACAACGACGGTTAATCTTATTTATCATATTTTACAAAGCGCCGGCCATAAAGTTTCAATGGTTTCCAGTATTGGCGCGGTGATCAACGGCAAAACTTATGATACAGGAGCACACGTAACTACTCCATCTCCGGTTGCCCTGCAAAAATTATTAAAAAAAGCCAAGGATTCAAGGTCGGAGTATTTTATTTTGGAAGTAACGTCGCACGCGATTGATCAAAACAGAATCTTTGGTATTCCTGTTCGAGTAGCCGTTCTCACCAATATTACGAACGAGCACCTTGATTACCACAAAACCTTCAATAATTATTTATGCACAAAATTAGAGCTTATTGAAAAGGCGCAGCTTGGAATTGTAAATAGGGATGATAATTCTTATGCACTTTTAGTTAGGAATAAAAAAGGAACGGAAAATTGGAAAACATACGGTTTAACTAAAGAAACGGATTATAATCCACAAGTATTAGATATCAGCGACTGCAAATTATTGGGAAATTTTAACAAATACAATACTTTGGCCGCCGCGGCGGTGGCCAAGGAAATTGGCATTAGCGATGCTGCTCTAAAAGTGGCTTTAAAATCTTTTCAAATGCCAATCGGGCGGGCGGATTACGTTTACAAAAGAAATTTTTCGGTCATGGTTGATTTTGCTCATACACCAAATGCCTTCGAAGAACTGCTAAAAACATTAAGACCAATTACTAAGGCTAGAATTATTCATATTTTCGGTAGCGCCGGAGAAAGAGATAAAGACAAACGGCCAATAATGGGAAAAACGTCTGCGAGATACGCGGATGTCATAATTTTAACAGCCGAAGACCCAAGAACAGAAGATGTTAACAGTATCATTGAACAAATTGCAAAGGGAATTAACAATCGGAAAACAGTTTTTAAAATTCCTGACCGACGAGAAGCTATCTATAAAGGTATTGAGTTGGCTGGGAAAGGAGATTTGGTGCTTATTACCGGCAAAGCGCAGGAGTCGTCGATGAATTACGGACATGGAGAAGAAGAATGGGATGAATTCGCCGTCGTTGAAGACGCTTTAGAGAATAAAAAAAATGCCAAAAATTAAAAATATTCATTTTGTTGGAATAAAGGGAGTGGGAATGACACCGCTGGCGATTATTGCTAAAGAAGCCGGTTTTTCAGTTTCGGGTTGTGATTTGGGCGAAGAGTTTATTACGGATGTGTTACTAAAAAAGGTGGGAATAGAACCTCTAATCGGTTTTTCGGAGAATCATCTTAAAGCTTGCGATTTGTTGATTACGACCGGCGCCCACGGCGGCTTTGAAAATCTTGAAGTAATTCGGGCCAAAAGCTTGGGAATTCCCGTTTGGACCCAGGGAGAAGCGGTTGGCAAATTTATGGATGGACAGCTATTCAAAAATAGTTTTGAAGGGATTTCGGTTGCCGGCTCGCATGGAAAAACTACCACTTCGGCAATGATTGCAACCGTGCTCAAAGAAAATAAACAGGATCCGGCTTTTTTAATTGGCACAGGCAATATTCCTTCGCTTGGTTCATCGGGTCATTTTAGTAAAGGCAAATATTTTGTGGCCGAAGCGGATGAATACGCAACCGAGCCCAAATATGACCATACTCCGAAATTTTTATGGCAACATCCGCAAATTGGCGTAATTACTAACATTGAATTTGATCATCCGGATTTATACTCCTCCATGGCGCAATTAGATAAAGCCTTTCTTGATTTTGCTAAAAACATAAAACCGGAAGGAGCTTTGGTCGCTTGTATAGATGATTTGGAAACGTCAAAAATCATCAGACAATACTTGGGTAAAGTAATTACCTACGGGTTTTCCGAAAGCGCGGATTTTAGTCTCCAAAGAGTAAGTGTCGCGCCGGAAAAAACTTTCTTCTGGGTTCATGCCAAGAATACACAACTGGGTGAATTCTCTTTAAATATCGCCGGAGAGCAAAATGCTTTGAATGCTCTGGCGGCAATTGTTGTTTGTCTTGAGTTAGGACTTTCGCTCGAAAATATTAAAAAAGGGTTGCTCGCGTTTAAAGGGACAAAGAGGCGATCGGAATTTGTCGGAAAAATTGCATCGGGAGCGCTAATCTATGATGATTACGCACATCATCCAACCGAAATAAAAAGCACTTTAGCCGCTTTTAAGAAAATGTATCCGAACAAGAAAATTGTTTGTATTTTTCAACCTCACACTTACTCGAGAACAAAAAGTTTATTCGAACAGTTTACATCTTCATTTGGTCTTGCAAACGAACTAATTTTGACGGATATATTTCCGTCCCTACGGGAAATTGCCGATAATACGATCTCCTCAAAAATTTTAGCCGACAGTGTTTCAAAAGTGCAAAAAAATGTTTTGTATATTGCTGAACTTAAAGATGTGGTAAAATACCTCGACCAAAAAAGCTTTAACGATAGTTATATAATTATAACCATGGGCGCCGGAGATGTTTATAAAATCGGAAAGGAATTGATCAATGAATAAATTAATAATTAAAGGCGGATATAAATTAAAAGGAGAAGTGTCCGTGCTTGGCTCAAAGAATGTGGCTCTAAAAATCTTGGTCGCAGCTTGTTTAACATCAGATGAAGTCATTGTTAAAAATGTGCCTTTGATTTCCGACTTTATGATTATGGCGGAGATAATTCATAATTTAGGCGGAGAAGTAAAATTTAATGACCATAGCGTTTCGATTAGACTAGAAAACTTTGCCAGTGAAAAAATATCTTTAGATAAAGCGGCGGAAATAAGGACCTCTTATATGTTTTTGGCTCCTCTTTTGGCAAGACTTAGGAAAGCGGTTATCCCAAATCCCGGCGGCTGCCGAATTGGAGCAAGACCGATCGATAGAATTGTTGACGGTCTGGAGAAAATGGGTGTTAACATTCGATACAACAGTAAAGACGGATATTTTCACGCACTGGCTCCGCAAGGTTTAGTGGGAACTACCTATAAGTTTTCCAAAAGCACGCATACAGGGACGGAGACAATGCTTTTGGCGGCAGTTTTGGCCAAAGGTAAAACAGTGTTGGAAAATGCGGCCGAGGAACCGGAAGTTGATGAATTAATTGACTTATTAAATAAAATGGGGGCAAAAATTGTCAGAGGAGCATTTCGAAAAATAACTATCGAGGGCGTCAAAAAGCTACATAGTGCAGAATTTAGAATTGCCCCAGATAGAAATGAAGTTGTGACTTTTGCAGTGGCAGCTTTAATTACGGAAGGAGATATCTTTATCCGTGACATAAAAACTAAAGGATTAGAAGAATTTTTGGAATTAGTTAAGTTTTGCGGCGGGGGCGTCGAAGAAAAAGAAAATGGAATTAGATTTTTCTATAAGGGAGAATTAAGACCAAGCGACGTCGCGACTTCTTTTTATCCCGGGTTTATGACCGATTGGCAGGGACCGTGGACGGTATTAATGACTAAGGCAAACGGACAGTCAACAATTCATGAAACGGTTTATGAAAATAGATTTACTTATGTTGAAGAATTAAAGAAAATGGGAGCCAATATCAAATTTTATAAACCGGAAGTAAAAAGCCCAGAAGATGTTTATAATTTCAACATTAAAGATGATAACAACAAGAATCTCCACGCCATCAAAATTTTTGGCCCAACTGTTTTACATGATGCGGTTTTAACAATATCGGATTTACGTGCAGGGGCAAGTTTAGTTCTGGCGGCTTTGGCAGCAAGGGGAGAAAGTGTGCTTTTAGACGTTGAACATTTGGATAGGGGCTATGAGCAATTTGAACAACGGCTCAATAATCTAGGGGCAAATATCGTTAGGGCCGTTGATTAGAGCATGAAAAATAATTTAAGGTGGTATATTATTAAATAATAAACTTATGCAAGCAATACTTTTAGCCGCCGGAGAATCTTCCCGAATGCAACCACTTTCCAATGGGACGCATAAATCAATGCTGAAACTTTTGGGCAAACCTCTCTTGGAACACACACTGGAAAAACTTAAAGATAAAAATATTACAGAACTCATTATTGTGGTATGTAAAAATAATAATATCAAATCTTATTTTGGTAATGGTCAAAAATTTGGAGTTTCTATTAAATATGTTGTTCAAGAAAAACCAGAAGGCGCCGGAAATGCGGTTTTACTGGCAAAAAATCTACTTAAAGGAAATTTTTTATTGCTAAATTCCTATCATGTCGAAATCGATCAATTTGTGGATAAATTGCTTGCGGCAAAAGAGCCGGATAAAGACGGAGTGCTTCTGGTAAAAGAAAAAGAAGATTTCTGGAATTATGGCGTTATCGATACTGATGGAGAAAAAGTAAAAGGTATTGTTGAAAAACCCAAGAAAGGCAAAAATTTATCAAAGCTTTGCATTGTCGGTGTCTATTTTCTTTCAAAGTCATTTATAAAAACCCTTGAAGAAACTCCGCTTGAACATTATCAACTAGAGAAAGCTTTGGACAGTTTTGTAAAAACGTATAATGTCGGCTTTGTGCAGACAAACGAAGAAACGGTAGTCCTAAAATATCCATGGGATTTATTAGACGTTAAAAATTATTTGTTAGCAAATTTAAAGAAGCATTTTGCCAGCAGCGCAAGAATATCCCATTCCGCTCAATTAATTGGAGAAGTTTATATAGAGGATGAGGCTACGGTTATGGAAAACGCAGTTGTCAAAGGCCCTTGTTATCTGGGTAAAAATTCGTTTGTGGGGACAAATTCGATTTTGCGCGACGGAGTGGATCTTGAAAAAAATGCGGTAGTAGGCGCAAATATGGAGGTTAAAAATAGTTTGCTTTCGGAGGGTTCAAAAACACACTCGGGTTTTCTCGGTGACTCGCTGGTAGGTAAGAATTGCCGGATTGGGGCGGGATTTAATTCCGCCAATGTCAGAATCGACAGGGAAACGGTTAAGTCAACAGTTAAAGGTCAAAAAACAGATACGGGATTAAAAAGCTTTGGAGTTGTGATAGGGAATAATGCCCGTATAGGTGTAAAATCCTCGACTATGCCGGGAATAATTATCGGTGAAAATGTTACCGTCGGTTCGGGAACAATGGTAATGAATAATATCGAAGATGGAGTTAGATACTATACGAAATTTCAAGCAGTTGTGACAAAAAATGAAAAATAAAATTGTTCTTCTGGACATCGATTACACACTATTTAACACAAAAACTTTTAAGGATTCAAGTCTGACGAAATACGCACTATATGATGAAATATTAGCGGTTTTGCCAAGTTTGGCAAAGTTTGCGCAGCTGGGAATTTTTTCCAAAGGGGAAGACGCATTTCAGAACGCAAAATTGAAAGAAACCGGCATCAAAGAATTTTTTCAACAAGAAAATGTTCATGTCTTCAAGGATAAAGATGCTAATCTAAAAAAGGTAATCGAGCAATATAAGGATTTCAAGATTTACCTAATTGATGATAAGCTGGTTACTTTATATAACGCTAAAACAAATACTCCTTCGGTTTTTACCGTTTGGATTAAGCGTGGTCCTTTTGCCGAAGATGAATCATTGTTAAATAATTTTTCTCCCGATGCAATAGTCGTTAGTCTAAGAGAAATAATTCCGATTGTCTCAGGAAATTTAGAGTAGGATTGCAGTCAAAAGTAGCGACTGCTATACTACAAAGATTCAGATAGATTTATATGAAAAGAAAACAAAGAATTGTAGTAATCGGTGGTGGAACCGGAACTTTTGTGGTCTTGTCCGGGCTTAAAAAATATAACGTTGATTTATCCGCCATTATTACGATGATGGATAGTGGTGGTTCCAGCGGGAAGCTCCGTGATGAGCTTGGCGTACTTCCTCCAGGCGATGTTAGGCAATGTCTGGTCGCGCTGGCAAAATCCTCAAGACTTTTACGGGAAATGTTTAATTACCGTTTTGAAGAAGGTGGGTTAAAAGGACATACTTTTGGCAACATTTTTCTTTCTACTCTGACAAAAACGACTGGCAGTATGAAAAAAGCCATTGAAGAAGTCGGAAAAATTTTGCGCATTCAAGGAAGAGTGATTCCGGTTACTTACACCAAAAGCGATTTATGCATCGAGCTTGAAGACGGGATAATTATTGAAGGTGAAACGCACATTGACGAGGCCGAGGTTCGCGAAAAAAGGGCGAAAATAAAAAGAGCTTTTTTAAAACCGGAAGCTCAAGCTAATCCTGACGCAGAGACGGCAATTAAAGAAGCAGACGCCATCATTATCGGCCCCGGTGATTTATATACTAGTATTATTCCTAATCTTTTGGTGACCGGTATTCAGCTGGCGATCGCAAATTCTAAAGGTAAAAAAATTTATGTCTTAAATTTGATGACAAAGTATGGTCAGACAACTACCTATACTGCAAAAGATCATGTCGAAGATTTAGAACAATATGTCGGTAAAAATCAATTGGATGTCGTTTTGGTAAATAAAAAAACTCCTACTAAAAATGCACTCGCTTGGTATAAAGATTTTGACGAACATCCCGTCGTAGACGATTTGAATGATAAAAGCGGATTGTTGGTAGTCAGAAAAAATTTGATCAAAGATATTATTATCAATATCCAACCCTCAGATAGCTTAAGAAGAAGTATTATTAGACACGATAGCGAAAAATTAGCCAAAGCCATCATGGAAATCCTTGATGAATAATTTTTCCCCTAGATTGAATTTGAATGTCTGCTCTTCAGGAGCTATAATATCAAGATATGACACAACTTTTGGGTTTGACGCTACTTTCTTTGGTCATCACGGCAATTTTAATCATCCCTTTCATCGATTTCCTCTATAAAATAAAATTAAGAAGGCAAGATCAATCAACGAAGGACCCATTCAACAAGCCGACTCCGGTTTTTGATAAATTCAACAACTGGAAGGTGGGAACACCTTTTGGCGGGGGACTTTTAATTATTTGTGTATCGACTGTAATTTTTCTGTGGTCTTTTGGAATGCTAAACGTCAAAGTTAATCCGGTTGAGATATTTGTTATTCTATTTACTTTTATTAGTTTTGGTTTGCTTGGTTTGTATGATGATGGTAAAAAATTAGCGAACGGAGCAAAACTGCCTATTTTTGGTTTAAGGTTAAGGTATAAATTTTTACTACAATGGGTAATAGCTTTTGTTCCGGCCACAATTCTCTATACGAAATTAGGTTATAGTTTTGTCTTTATCCGGGGGATTGGGTTGACTGACATCGGCTTTTTGTATATTCCATTTGCGGCTTTTGTAATCGTCGCGTTTACAAACGCTTTTAACATCTCCGACGGATTGGACGGACTTGCTCCCGGGTTAATGTTAATCGCCTTGGTTTCTTTTTTGGCAATTTCTTACACTAATGTCGATCAATCCTTAGGAATTTTCATTGCGGTTTTGATGGGAAGCATTGCTGCTTTTCTTTATTTCAATATCTATAAAGCCAGAATTTGGCTTGGTGATGTCGGTTCAATGTCTTTGGGGGCATCTTTGGCAATAATCGGTCTTTTAACGGGGAAAACGCTGGCAATGGCTGTTATTGGTGGGGTTTTTGTGCTAGAAATCGGTTCGTCGCTAATACAATTATTGAGCAAGAAATATTTGCACAGAAGAATCTTGCCGGCCGCCCCTATTCACCTTTATTTTCTTAAAAAAGGTTGGGCTGAGCCAAAAATTGTGATGAGAGCTTGGTTACTGGGCGCTTTTTTTGCAATTCTTGGACTTTACCTAGCTCTTATTAAGTAATGAAAAGAATTGATTTCTTTCTACTCGCTTCCGTTTTATTTCTCACTTTTTTTGGCCTCTTTATGATTTATGATGCATCATCTTTTGTGGCCTTCCGTGATTTCGCCGATAAATATCATTATGTAAAAGACCAAATTTTTTGGATTGTGCTGGGGTTAGGGGCACTACTTTTTTTCTCACGTTTTGACTATCACCGTTTTTATAATTTAGCCATTCCGATATTATTGGTAGCGATTGGCTTACTGGTGGCAGTGTTTATACCAGGTCTTGGCGTTAAAGTTTTGGGCGCCAGCCGTTGGATTAACTTAAGGGTTACAACCTTACAACCCTCGGAATTCGTTAAAATCGCTCTGGCAATTTACTTAGCTGCTTGGTTTTCGAAAAAAGAAAAAGGCCGGGTTTGGGCCTTTCTAACTTTATTGTCATTGATAATTTTGCTAGTTATTTTAGAACCCGATATGGGTACGGCGGTGATTATTTTGGCGGAAGGAATTATCGTATATTTTTTGTCGGGCGCCCGCTCACTTTATTTTGTCATTTTAGCTCCGGTCATTGCGGCTTTAGGTTTGTTGTTTGCCAAATTGGAACCCTATCGGGTCGCTCGAGTAACCGCTTACCTAAATTTTAATCAGAATGTTAGCACATCTTCTTATCATGTCCGGCAAATCCTAATTGCTCTGGGTTCGGGTGGCTTAACCGGAGTTGGTTTAGGTAATTCTTTGCAAAAATATGCCTACCTTCCGGAGAACGCGACCGATTCAATTTTTGCGATTATTGCCGAAGAACTGGGTTTTGTCGGAGCAGTTTTTATCATTGCGGTTTTTATGGTCGTAGTTTGGCGTGGTTTTTATATTGCTATTAATTCCAAGGACGCATTTGGTAAACTATTAGCAGGAGGAATTACCACTTTTTTGGCGATGCAAATTGTTGTTAATTTAGCGGCTCAAACAGCACTGCTACCTTTAACCGGCATACCGCTACCGTTTATTTCCTATGGTGGATCAGCATTGATCATTAACCTTACAGCCATTGGCATACTGTTAAATATTGCCGGACAAGGAGCAAAAGTATGAAAATTGTCGTTATTGGCGGACATTTGTCGCCGGCGTTAGCAGTTATTGAAGAACTTAAAAACGCAGATGTTTATTATCTTGGCCGGAAATATACTTTTGAAAACGATAAAGCAATTTCCTTAGAGTATCAAGAGATCGTTAAATTAGGAATTCCTTTTTATGAAATTAATACAGCCAGGTTGCAAAGAAAATTTACCAAACACACAGTTCCATCTTTAGTAAAATTTCCGTCAGGTTTTTTCCAGTCGTTAAAAATTTTAAAGCAAATTAAGCCGGAGGTGGTTTTGGGCTTTGGGGGATATGTCTCTTTGCCGGTGGTTCTGGCGGCGGCTTTTTTAAAAATTCCAATTGTAATTCACGAGCAGACTCTAGAAGCAGGGTTTGCCAACAAAATAGAAGCTAAATTTGCACGAAAAATTTGTCTTTCCTGGCAGTCATCACAGCAATATTTTCCCCAACAAAAAACCATTTTAACCGGTAATCCATTAAGAAAAGTTATTTTAAATACCAAAGTGTTCAAAAAAAATGAATTGCCGACTCTTTATATCACCGGTGGAAGTAGCGGGTCGCATGCGATAAATCTGTTGGTTGAAAAATCACTGGAAAGACTTTTAGAAAATTTTGTAGTCGTTCATCAAGTCGGAGACGCAAGAGAATACAACGATTTTGAAAAACTGCAGGTAGCCGTAAATAAACTTAAGCCTGCACTTGTTAAAAACTATCATCCGCAAAAATTCTTTTCACCCGAAACTGTAGCGCAAAACTTAAGTAGCGCGGACTTAGTCATTGGTAGAGCCGGTATTAATACCGTGACGGAACTAATTTATTTTGCCAAACCGGCTTTTTTAATTCCTCTTCCCTTTTCCCAAAGAAGGGAACAGCTCAAAAATGCTTTATTTCTTAAAAAGTTGGGATTGGCAGAAATTGGTTTGCAAGATGAATTGACGCCGGAGATTTTTGTGACGACAATTCTAACCATGTTCAAAAATTTAAGCAAATATCAATTAAAAGAAAAAATTTTAACTCCCAATGCGGCAAAAAATATCGTTAAAGTGCTTAAAGATGTTTCGACAAAGAAGACTGCTTAAAAAAGAAAAGCTGAAGGTTAAAATCAAATTAGTTTTTGTCGTTTGTGTTGTTTTCTTAATTGCGGTAATCGGATTTGAGTTTATCTATTTCAATTTCGCCAATGTTTCCGTAATTAGTCCTTTGGCAAAGAGCAAGTCGTCAAAACTTGCTAATTTGGAAAACCAGCTATCCAAAGCAAAAATTCCTTTTACCAGCGTTTCTACCAGTGCAGACGGTTCATTTACAATTCAGCTACCGGATGGAGGAGAGGTAATTTTATCCTCAAAAAAAGATATTGGGAGCCAATTATCCTCTTTACAACTGATCCTGTCTAGTCTTACAATAGAAGGGAAGATGCTAAAAATTTTAGATTTCAGGTTCGATAATCCTGTTGTTTCTTTTTGATACGTATGAGCGAAGGAAAAATAGTTGTCGGTATAGATATTGGAACTTCAAAAATTGTCACTCTGATTGCAAAAGTTGATGAAGATGTTAATGTTTTAGGCGTTTCGGAATCCCCGGCCAACGGCGTTCGCAAAGGTCAAATCGTTGATATTGACGAAGCTGTACTTTCAATCAATAATTCTTTGGAGGCCGCGGAAAGAATGGCCGGTTACTCCGCTTCTCACATTGTCGCTTCGATTGGCGGCAGTCATATTGAGTCACAAAATTCCCGGGGAGTAGTAGCGGTTGCTCATCCCGAAGGAGAAATCACCCCCAATGATTTAGCCAGGGTAATTGACGCTGCCAGAGCCGTTTCTTTGCCGTCGAGCCGGGAAATAATCCACGTTTTACCCAGGAGCTACATTGTTGACGGGCAAGAAGGAATCAAAGACCCAATCGGTATGACCGGAGTTCGTTTGGAAGTTGATACGCACATTATTTCTGCCAATAGCACTTCAATTCGCAATATGGAAAAAGCTTTTTCGGAAGTCGGTGTGGATTTGGACGCGGTCGTTTTTAGTGGATATGCCAGTTCGCTGGCGGTATTGTCGGATACGGAAAAAGAATTGGGAGTCGTGCTGGTTGATATTGGCGCCGGAACTACGGATTTATCAATTTACATCGACGGCTCGGTAGCCTATTCCTCGGTAATTCCGATTGGTGCCAGACATATTACTAATGACTTAGCCATTGGTTTAAGAATTTCTTTGGAATCGGCGGAAAAAATAAAACTTTTCTTATCCAACCCGACAAAGAAACAGTTTAAAATAGAAGAAGAGTTAGAAGAAAAACCGGAAAGAACTTCCAGCGACGAAATTGATCTGAGCGGTTTGGCGCTGGCGGAAGAATTACGGAAAGTTTCCAAAAAAACTTTAGTTGACGGAATTATCAGACCAAGATTAAATGAGTTGTTTACGATGATCGGCATCGAAATAAAAAAGAGTGGCTTTGGCGGGCAAATTCCATCGGGAATTGCTATCACCGGCGGAGGAGCTAAAACTATTGGTATTACTGATGCCGCAAAACGCACTTTAGCGATGCCGGTTCGAGTCGCGATTCCGGTAAACATCAAAGGTATTATTGACGAAGTTGGCGAACCATCGTTTGCCACCGTTATCGGTTTAGTCACCTATGGCGGCACAATTGAAATTCCTTCTTCTTTACCGTTTGGTTTTTCTTTGCCCAAAAATCCTTTTAAATTTAATAATAAAATTTTTGGAAAGGCTGTAGCGTTTTTCAAATCCTTCCTGCCCTAAATGTGACTTGCCCACGCTTAGCGGGGCTTGCAAAATACTTTTTTATTTGCTAGTATGCCCATATAATTCGTTATGTTGATAAAACCGCAAACAACCAACTTCGCTAAATTAAGAGTTATGGGAATTGGTGGTGGTGGAGGAAATGCTTTAAACTCAATGATTTCCCAAAGTACCATTCAGGGAGTTGATTTTATTGCCGTTAACACCGACGCACAATGTCTTCTTTTAAACCAGGCAGCGACAAAAATGCAAATCGGTGAAGACTTAACTAAAGGTTTGGGTTCGGGTGGAAGTCCGGAAATTGGCACTCAGGCAGCAGAGGAATCTTACGAAAAAATTAAAGAGTTGCTAGACGGAACGGATATGTTGTTTCTAACCGCCGGCATGGGCGGTGGAACCGGCACGGGCGCAACTCCCGTAATTGCCAGAGCGGCTAAAGAAGTTGGTGCCTTAACCGTCGCGGTTGTCACCAAGCCGTTTGCTTTTGAGGGAACAAGGAGAATGGTGGTTGCTGAAGACGGCATTGAAGAAATTAAAGATAAAGTCGATACTTTAATCGTTATCCCCAATCAAAGAATTTTAGATGTGGTGGATAAAAAGCTCTCGCTTTTAGAAGCTTTTAAAGTGGCGGATTCGGTTTTAACCCAGGGCGTGCAGGGAATTTCAGACCTCATTACTTTGCCGGGTTTAATTAATGTTGATTTTGCCGATGTCAAAACTATTATGCAAAACGCGGGTTCGGCATTAATGGGCATTGGTACGGGCGTTGGTGAAAACCGGGCGCAAGCTGCCGCCAGGGCCGCGGTTGCATCTCCCCTATTGGAAATTTCCATGAACGGCGCCAGGGGAGTTCTGTTTAATATTATCGGCGGTCCCGATTTAACGATGAGCGAAGTGGACGAAGCCGCAAAAATTATTGCTTCGGAAGCGGATCCTGATGCCAACATTATTTTCGGCGCCACCATTGATGACACAATGCATGATCAGTTGAAGATTACAGTGATTGCTACCGGTTTTGATTCCACCCGGCAAACATTAAAAGAATTTATGACTCCAACTATTAACCGGGTGATGGAGCAAAGCCAACAACAAAGTCCAATCAGTACCAACATTGAGCCGCCGGTTCCGACCGAGCCGCCGGTTGAAGAAGAAGACGATACCTGGGACATCCCCGCATTTTTGAGACAAAAGAACTAAAAAACTTTATTCATTTAAGCCACAACCAGTATCTCTAAGCGAAAATTAAACCCCCCTTCAGATTTCGTCAACCTATAGTTTGACTTTTCTTGCAGTACTATGATATAATTCTGGCTCGGTGACACAATAAAACCAGGCTAATTTGCTGTCTGGAATTTTGTTTTGTCGCTTAGTTTTCATATTGCACCTTGATAAGTTGCGAATAATTTTTTCTATCAGATGGTAGCGCCTTGGACATTAAGCAATTAGTGTCTAGAGCGCTATCATCCAGATAGACTAGTAGTAACAAGAAGGAGGGTACTCGACACATTACAGGTTCAAAAAAGTAGCGTGAGGTGAGTATCAGAAAATAGTAAGGTAAGTCACTGTGAAAGGGGAAGGTAAACAGATGTTTTGGTATATTCAGAGTAAGGGACAAGGTCTCGCTGAGTACGCACTCATCCTTGCCCTGATCGCGATCTTGGCAATCACGGCCCTGCTCTTCCTGAGCAGCCAGATCGACATGATTCTCAGCACGATCGGCAAAAAGCTCTAAGCGTTTCGTCGAACTCATCGCTTTTCATGTTCAGCGTCCAAAAACGCAATATGGAGGTGGGGAATCCGATTAAGCATGCGTAGAGCGTCCTAAAGTTCACGGTTTAGCTACGGAATCGCAAACGAGCAAAACCCTACAGGGAGAACACGTGAACAAGAAGTATTGGTCTCGTTTCTTCGCGCTTTTGGTGGCCCTCGTCCTAGCGATAGGCTTGGTCTCCAACGTCGCGGCAGCGGAATCCACTACATCAACCAGCAACGCGAAGCCAGCACCAACGGCACCCCCGATCGGTCAGCTGGTCAGCCACACGAGCAACCCAACGTTGCCCGGTCAGTGCTTGCCTTCAGGCGACTTCGGCGTCGTTCTTGACCAGTCGGGCTCGATCAACGACAATGGCGAGACCACGGCTGAAAGGAACGGTGTCGAGGGATTCGTCAACGCTTACGAAAACGGTGATGGAAATGGGCTTTTCGCCCTCACTGTCTTCAGCGGCTTGACGGGCACGGCCAAGACCTCCGGTTTCGTATCAGCGTCTACGTTCGAGACGGCCGTCAATGGACTGCCGACTCCGAACAGCACGACGCCAACCGCGGCCGGAATCAATACAGGCGCAGGCAATACAGCCCACGACCGCTCCGGTAGCCCGAACGTGATGTTCGTCGTTACCGACGGTTCGCCCAACGACGGCAATGCCAGTACGACGTCTGCGACTCCCTGGTTGAACGCAGCCAACAACGCCATCAACGCGGCAAACGCGGCGAGAAGCGCAGGTTGGGTTGTCCTGGCGATCTATGTCGGCAAGCCAGACTCGAATTTGGTGACTCTCTTCGGCAGCACGGGCGCCGAAAGCTGGGTCGAGGCGGTTATGACGGGCATTGGAGGAGGAAGCTTCACGAAGCTTTCGGACTTCAGCTCCCTGACTAACGGCCTCCTGGTCTCAGTGGGTTGCCCGACAATGCCTCCGACGGCACCCCCGACTGCACCGCCGACTGAACAGCCAACTGTTCCTCCGACGGAAGCACCGACTGCTCCTCCGACGGAAGCACCGACTGGAACACCAGTTCCAACAGCTGCACCGACTGGAACACCAGTTCCAACAGCTGCACCGACCGGAACACCAGTTCCAACAGCTGCACCGACTGCAACGGTCAAGCATACCCCGCCTCCGACCGGCACGTCAGGTAGCACAGGTGGTTCCAACAACGGGAACATTATCTTGAGCTTCGTGCTCTTCACGCTCCTTGGCGGCGCCTTTGCCCTGGCCTTTAGTCAGCGACGACGCTTGCCCCAGCATGGACAAGGTCTGGCTGAGTACGCACTCATCCTCGCCTTGATCGCCATCCTGGCAGTCACAGCCCTGCTCTTCCTGAGCGGCCAGATCAACATGATCCTCAGCACGATCGGTAAAGGTCTGTAGCTCTTAGCCGGCCAACGCGGCCCGCTAACCAGATCCGATTCGGATTATCATTGAATGTGCGAAAGCGTATTTTGTGATCTGACCCGATAGGAAGGAGAAGCTCGGCTACAGCCGTCGACACAAGGATCCTTTGGATCTACGTCGAGGGTTTGACAGATGCCGAGCAACTCCCGATTTCAGGAGAAAGGAAGGACTACTAGTGTTCATACAATCGCTTTGCGAGATCCAATCACAGCTAACGCTGAGAAAGGCTCCGAAGCATCAATTCGCAACGCTCTCAAGGGGCACGGCGCTGGAAGGCGAGAGGCTCTAGACGAGTGATTTTACTGCATCTGCAGTAAAATCTGACACTTGTCAGACTTCTCCCTTCCACGCCCCAACCCCCTATTTTTAAAAGTAAATTCATTGTCAAATCCTCATTAGCAAGCTATAATAGAATTTATGTTTAAACCCGTTTCTCCGCAAGTTGATTTTTCCAAGCTGGAAAATGAAATACTGACAAAATGGACTGCAGATGGTCTTTTGCAAAAGTATCTCCACAAAAATGATTCTTCCCAAAAACGATTCTCTTTTTTAGACGGTCCGATTACCGCCAATAACCCAATGGGGGTGCATCATGCGTGGGGAAGAACCTACAAAGATGTCTGGCAACGGTTTTATAACATGCGCGGGTTTAAACAAAGATTCCAAAACGGTTTTGACTGTCAGGGTCTTTGGGTAGAAGTAGAAGTGGAAAAAGAATTGGGAGTCCGCAATAAAAAAGATATCGAAAATTTAGTTCCCGGTGATAAAAAAGCTTCCATCGCTAAATTTGTGCAACTTTGTAAAGAAAGAGTCAACAAATACAGCGCGATTCAAACCGAGCAAAGCAAACGCTTGGGTTATTTTATGGATTGGGACAATTCTTATTACACGATGTCGGACGAAAATAACTATATGATTTGGCATTTCTTAAAAACCTGTTTTGAGAAAGGCTGGATTTATAAAGGCACCGACAGCGTGCCGTGGTGCCCACGGTGTGAAACGGCGATTTCCCAGCACGAAATGCTGACCGAAGACTACAAAGAATTAACCCACGATTCAATTTTTATTCAATATCCGCTGGCTGACAAGAGAAATACTTATTTATTAGTTTGGACTACAACGCCTTGGACTTTGCCGGGAAATGTGGCAGTCGCGGTCGACCCGGCTAAAGATTATGTTGAAGCCGAAGGAGAAACTTCAGGTAAAACCTACTTGTTAATTAAAGAGGCTGCGGAAAGACTCACTCTAAAAATAAAGAAAACCTTTAAAGGTAAGCAGCTGCTGGGACAATTGTATAATTCGCCGTTTGATAATTTACCGCGGGTTAAAGAGGCTTTAGGTGATTATAAGCATCGAGTGGTTGTATCTGACCCGTTAATTTTGCCGATTTCGGTTGAAGAAGGAACCGGCCTTGTGCATGTGGCGCCGGGCCAGGGAGCAGAAGATTACCGCTTGGGTAAAAAAGAAAAACTACCGATAGTCGATTTAATTGATGACGAGGCCTTTTATTTAGACGGAATGAATGAATTTTCGACGCAAAGCGCGAAGAAACACCCGGAAATAATTATTGAATTCTTAAAACAAAGTAACAACCTTTTTAAAACGGAAAAATATACCCACCGTTATCCGGCTTGCTGGCGCTGCAAGACGGAATTGGTTTGGAAAGTGACTAGAGAATGGTATATCGCGATGGATATTAAAGAAAAGTCAGGTAAAACTCTGAGGGAGGAAATGAAAGAGACCGCCAAAATGATTGAGTGGCGTCCGGAGTTTGGCTTGGAAAGAGAATTAGATTGGTTATCGAATATGAGTGATTGGTTAATCAGTAAAAAAAACCGCTATTGGGGATTGGCGTTGCCGATTTTTGAATGTGAGTGCGGACACTTCGAAGTAATCGGTTCTAAAGAAGAATTGCAGGAAAAAGCGGTTGAGGGTTGGGAAGATTTTGCCGGACATACACCGCATAAACCGTTTATCGATGAAGTTAAAATAAAATGTGCAGAATGCGGAAAAACGGTCAGTCGGGTGGACGATGTCGGCAATGTTTGGCTTGATGCCGGAATTGTCGGATTTTCCACTTACCTTGACCCGAAAACCAAAAAATTAAGTTACACCACCGATAAAAAATATTGGCAAGAATGGTTTCCGGCGGATTTTATTACCGAGTCCTTCCCCGGTCAATTTAAAAATTGGTTTTATTCGATGATTGCGATGTCTACGGTTTTGGAAAAAAGAAATCCCTTCAAATTGGTTTTGGGTTATGCCTCAATGCTGGGTGAAGACGGACGGCCGATGCATAAATCCTGGGGCAATATGATTGAGTTTGGGCAAGGCGCGGAAAAAATCGGGGCGGACGTGATGCGTTGGATGTTCGTCACTCAAAATCCGGAACAAAATTTATTATTTGGTTATAAAAAAGCCGACGAAACGAGAAGAAAATTCCATTTAATGCTTTGGAATATTTATAATTTTTTTGTCACCTACGCTAACACAGATCAATATCAAGTAATAAATAGCGTGTATCAAGTATCGGAAAACATTTTAGACAGGTGGATTATTTCCAGACTAAACTGGACTACCGAAACCGTCACGAAAGGTTTGGAAAATTATGAAATTCAAAAAGCAACGCTGGCAATAGAAGCTTTAGTTAACGATTTGTCGCTGTGGTATGTCCGAAGAAGCAGAGATAGAGTCGGACCTTCGGCTGAAGATGAGAAAGACAAAAAAGTTTGCTACGAAACCCTACATTTAGTTTTGGCTACGCTTTGCAAATTACTGGCGCCTTTTACTCCTTTTCTGGCAGAAGAAATTTACACCAATTTAGCTAATAAAGATTCAGTTCATCTGGTTGCTTGGCCAGCTTTTGATAAAAAGCTGATTAACGAAAAACTAGAAGAAGAAATGTTTAAAACAAGACTGCTGGTCGAGTCGGCACATGCTTTAAGAAAACAAGCCGAAATCAAAGTGCGCATTCCGATCCGAGAAATGGTTTATAACGGCCCCACTGAATTGACAAAGGAAGTTTTGGAAGTTGTCAAAGAGGAAATTAATGTTTATAACCTCAAATTCGGTAAAAAGACAGACGTTTATGCGGTGTTGGCAAAGACTAGCGATGATAATTTAGATTTGAATTTTGGTCTGGCCCGTGATATTGTTAGAAAAATTCAGGAAGAAAGAAAAAATTTACAAACTCAACCAAATGAAAAAGTAAGAGTTACTATTCCTTTCTGGCCAAAAGAACACGAAGCATATATTAAACGAAAAGCACTAGTGAGTGTAATAACCGAAGCACAGAATTTTTCGGTGACAAAAGATGAACAGTAAAGGTTTTGGTATAGATTGGTTTTTGGTAATTCCGGTCGGGCTCCTGGTTATAATTAGTTTAGTTACCCTTTTTTCCTTAAGCCCGGATTTTTTCAAGAGCCAATTTATTTTTTTAATCATTTCGCTAATCGCTTTTGTTTTCTTTTCGCAAACTAACTATAAAGTTCTTGATACCTACGCTAAACCGATTTATATTATTTCCTTAATTCTTCTGGTATTGGTTTTCTTTTTGGGAATAGAAAGCCGCGGCTCAATGCGTTGGGTGCAGTTCCTGGGTTTAAGAGCGCAGTTTTCGGAAGTTCTAAAACCGTTTCTGGCAATCAGTTTTGCCAGTTATTTAGTTAACGTTAAAAACCACAATTTCAAGGGATTACTGAGCATTTTTGTGTTGCTTATGCCAATTGCGTTTTTAATTTTTCTCCAACCTGATTTAGGGAATGCGCTTTTGTATACCGGCGTGGTTTTGGCGACAACCATCTATTTGGGTTTTTCGTTAAAATATTTTGTAGCGCTAATTCTGCCTTTGCTGGCGGTTTTTCCGTTGATCTGGAGACTTTTACACGGATACCAAAGGCAAAGAATCCTGACATTTCTTGACCCGGGCAAAGACCCTCTGGGGACATCCTACAACGTCATTCAATCGGTAATTGCGGTTGGGTCGGGCATGCTGATGGGGAGAGGTTTGGGGCAGGGAACGCAGTCGGGACTGCGGTTTTTGCCGGAGCGCCATACCGATTTTATTTTCGCGACCATTTCGGAGCAGCTCGGTTTTGTCGGCACAATTATTGTCCTTGTTTGTTTTGCCTGTATTCTTTATAAAATTTACACTATTTTTAAAAATTCCGATGACCAGTTTTCAAAAGTATTTGCGGCAATTATCTTTTTTGCATTTTTAATTCAAATTTTTGTCAATATCGGAATGAACATTGGTATTTTGCCGATTGTCGGCGTCACGTTACCGTTCGTTTCTTACGGCGGCAGTTCGCTGTTATCGAATTTTATTTTCTTAGGTTTTCTTTCGGCGATAAATAAGGGCAAAAGAGATAACATTCTAGAAATTAAGTAGAAAATTTGCTATAATTCCTAGATACATGAATTACGCAGTAATTAAAACCGGTGGAAAACAATATAAAGTCTCCGCAGGCGATGTCATTGAAGTTGACCGAATTTCCGGTAAAGACGGTAAAATTAGCTTTGAAGAAGTGCTCCTTTTGGCAAATGATGGCAAGGTTAAAGTCGGTAAGCCATTTATAACCGGTGAAAAAGTCGAAGGAAAAATTTTGGAAGATTTTCGTGGAGTTAAAGTCAGAGTTTCCAAATTTAAGTCTAAAGTTAGATATAGAAGAACTACCGGATTTAGGGCAGCACTGACTAAAGTAAAGATTGAAAAAATCGGCGGAGTCAAAACAGAAAAACCGATCAAGAAGGCTACGGAGAAAAAAACTGTTAGTAAAAAGTCTTAATTGACAGACTTTGATATCTTGACAGCTTGTGAAAAGTCAAGTTAAAATAAAGCAGTTTTCACGAAACTATGGCACACACAAAAGCACAAGGCGCAGTTAAAGGAAATCGTGATTCAAGAGCCAAACGTTTAGGCGTTAAAATTTATGGTGGTCACGAGGCGTTGTCCGGAAGTATTTTGGTTAGACAAAAAGGAACAAATTTTCGGGCCGGCAAAAATGTTTCGATGGGTAAAGATTATACTTTGTTCGCTTTGCAAGCCGGCAGGGTTTTGTTCAAGAAGTTAAACGGCAAAAGAGTGGTCGAGGTATTAAATGGATAATCAACAACAGCACATAGTTGAGTTAGAAACAAGCCTTTTACAGGCGAATCCTCTACAACCAAGAGGTATTATTTCTCCGGATTCACTGCAAGAATTAGTTGATTCAATTAGAGAGCAAGGAATTTTAGAGCCGATTGTGGTTGCCAGAACTCCGGCGGGATACCAAATTATTGCCGGTGAAAGACGTTGGCGGGCGGCTAGAGTATTGGGTTTGGAAAAAGTGCCGGTGGTCGTTAAAGAAACTACGCCGCAAGGAATGCTGGAGATGTCGATTGTTGAAAACGTGCAACGGGAAGATTTAAACCCAATCGAAAGAGCGCAAGCCTATAAAAGATTGATTGATGAATTTGGACTGGGGACAAATGAGGTAGCAAGAAAAGTCAGTAAGAGTGCGCCGACCGTTTCCAATACGATTAGGCTGTTGTCCTTACCGGACGCCATTAAAGACGCTTTAGTAGCAGGAGTGATTACGGAAGGACACGTACGGCCGTTAATTTCCTTAGGGGATCCAAAATTAATGTTGGATTTATTCAAGAAAATCCTAAGAGAAAGTAGCACCGTTAGGGAAACAGAGGAAATGGCCAGACAGGCAAAGGGTGAAATTCAGAAAAAAGAGCCGCGCGCAACCACTTATAAACTTTGGGTACCGGAATTGGATGAAATGGCCAAAAAGCTTGAGCAGAACCAGGGTTTTAGCAGAACTTCGATTTCTCAAACCAGGTCTCAAGCAAAAATTGTTATTACCCTAAAGGGTGATGTAGATGTAACCGGACCAAAGATTAAAGAAATTTACGGACTGCTTAGTAAAGGAGTAGCTTAATTTAGTAAGGATTTTGGATTAATCTCATTCGGTCAAGCGGCCAGTAGACCAGCAAGGATTTTCCGACGATATTATCTCTTGGTACAAAACCCCACGTTCTTGAGTCGGAACTTTCCGGCCGGTTATCTCCTAAAACAAAGTATTCGTTGGCAGGAACGGTGATGGTTTGACCTTCGGAAAGAAAAGCTCCTTCATTAGTTTTAACGTCGGAACTTAGATAAACACTTTCATCCAATAATTTACCGTTTAAATAAACGCTACCGTCTTTTATCATAATTTTATCGCCGGGAACGCCAATTACTCTTTTAATATAATCTTTAGTTGGGTCCGGTGGGGCAATAAAGACAACGACATCGCCAAGCTTTAAAGTTCCGAACTCGGCATGGTAAATTTTAAAATCTTCAAAGCCAATTAAATTAGTAATGACATATTCGCCATTATGAAAATTGGGATACATTGATTGGCCATCGACATTAAATGGGCGGAATAAAAAAGCGTAGATGACTAGAAATATCGCCGCGGCAATAAGAAGCGTTTCGACACCATCAATTAGAAAGGCGTAGACTTTGCGGATAATCTCCATTTATTTATTTTCCCAAGTTTAGCTAGCTTTGTCAACAAGAGCAATTTATGGTAAGATTTAAAAAAGGACTTGTAGCTCAGTGGTAGAGCGCTGCATTCACATTGCAGAAGTCAGAGGTTCGAATCCTCTCAGGTCCACTATGTTTGTCCAAGCGAGGTTTTTTTGTTGGGTTCAGAGGCTTTTGCTTAAATCTCTAATATCACCCGAAATAATTTTATAAGCGTTTTTGTTAATTAATCTTTTCCAGGAGTGCTGTTATTCGTTTATAGTTTTCATCGGTAGCTTTACTCATAGCTATTCTAAGACGATATTAGTATACATCGTTTACAGCAAATATTAAATAATGAGATAGTAAAGTGTTGTAATAGGAACTAGCTACGTAATTAATGAATTTTTACAGATGAATATGCATTTTATGCATAAATATATTTTTCAATATAATGCTATAATATCCTCGTCTAAATTTATGACTATATTGTTTTTGGCGAGGAGGTTTTATCCCCAGGTCGGTGGAGTAGAGAAGCATGTTTTAGAAATTGGTAAACGGTTAGTTAAGCAAGGTCACAAAGTTATAGTTATTGCAGAACTCGAAAAAAATACGAATCGACAAGATTATCACTCGGGATCCAACAGCGCTAAATCGACGGGAAAAGTTGAGGGAATCGAAATTTTGCGGATTGATGCAGGCTCAAACGACTGGTTTAAAAAATTCCGGATTTGGATAAAACTTTGGCGTTTTAAAAACGTTATCGAAAGTGCCGACATTGTTCATTGTCACGATGTTTTCTTTTGGTATCTGCCGTTTCGCTTTTTCTACCCGAGGAAAAGAGTTTATACCACTTTCCACGGATACGAAGGTAATAAAATCCCTAAATTTAAGGCTATTTTAATGCATAAGCTGGCCGAAAAGCTCTCAATCGGCAACATTTGCGTCGGTGATGTCCTTATCAAGTGGTATGGGACAAAACCGACTTTCGTCACTTATGGCTCAGTTAATAAAGCTTTAATCAGGCAAGGTTCAAAATCTTTAAAGCCAAGTAGGGATATAATTTTTATTGGCCGACTGGAAGAAGAAACCGGAATCCTGGAATATCTAAAAGCACTCAAAGATTTAAAAGATAAAAGAATAGAACTTCAATTGGATGTGTTTGGCGACGGCAGTCTAAAAAGTGAAGCACAGAAATATACTCAAATTAATAATTTAAGCGTCCGTTTTAAAGGCTTCGTCCCAAACGTGACGGATTTTATCAAAGATTACAAGTATGTTTTTGTCTCAAGATATTTGGGAATTTTGGAGGCGATGGCTTTACAAAAGCCGGTGTTTGCCGTTTACAACAACGAAATCAAAAAAGACTATCTACAGATGACACCTTTTGCAAAATATATTTCAATCACCAGCGATGGAACTTTAATTAGTAACGCGATTTCAAGTTATATCGAAAAGAAAAATTTGGAAGTCGTAAGAGCTTACCTTTGGGTAAAAAACGAAACCTGGGAAAAAATGGTCAATCTTTATCTAAGGCTCTGGACGAATGAAAAGCAAAATAATAATTAAACATATCTAAAATTGTCGGAATAATCACATTTATTTTCCCACCCGATTCTTTTCCAAACCTTCTCGGATAGTGTTTGACGTTCGCTTCTTTAATCTTGGCGCCATTTTTGTAAAGCGCAAGTAATAATTGGGCGGGGAAAAAAGCGCTGGCGCTGATGTTTGCGATATCGATTCTGTTAATTGCGCTTCGTTTAAACAATCTGATTGCGCAATTAATATCCTGATTATCTAAATGAAATAAAAATCGAATCAACCAATTGTAAAAAGAAGTTTGGATTCTCCTACGGAATTTAAGTGCACGATTAGTCCTTTTGCCTACTATCGCATCGTAATTTTTTAGATATGGAAGCATTTTTTTTAAAACATTAACATCATATTGATTGTCACCGTCCGTATAAAAAATATAGCGGTATTTTTTGGCATTGAGGAATCCGCTTTTTAGCGCTCCTCCATAGCCCTGATTTGTTTTATGGTGGACAACTTTTACATTTGGGTATTGCTTGGCCAGCGTATCGGCAACGTAGCCCGTGTTATCGGGACTGCCGTCAACAACAATCACTATTTCAAATGCAGAACAAAGATCTTTTAGCAAAGCGAATGTTTTGGGAATTAAGATTGGCAAATTTTTTTCGTCATTATAAGCAGGACAAAAGAAAGAAACTTGAGGCTTTTTATTCATTTTAATTCATTCAGTATATAATCTTTTAGGCTTTTTTGCCAAGATCTAAAATTATTTTTGGGAAGCTTAGCACTTTGGATAACTTCATATTTTGGTCTTTGAGCAAAAAAATTCTTTTGAAATACAGACGATGATACTGGTATAACAGTGACCTTTTTTTTGAGTAGCTTTACAACATATTTGGCAATCTCAAAGCGTGAGCAAGTTCCCAAAGAAGCAAAATGAAATGTTCCCGATTGTTTTTGGTCAAGTAATTTTTTGATTAGTTTAACTAACTCTTTTGCGCCGGTAATCGTACCAAATTTGTCGTTAATTACTTTAATTTCTTTTTGTCCGTCTTTGATTTGTTTAAGAATGTAGGAAATAAATTTCTTTTCTTTTTTTCCGCCGCCGATAATCCAACCTGCCCGTAAAATAATATATTTGCATCCCGCAGATTTAATTGCGTGTTCGCCAAGCAATTTTGTCTTTCCATAAACATTAATAGGATTGGGTTTATCGTTTTCGGTAAAGAAAGGTTTCTTTCCGCCAAAAACCGCTCCGGTCGAAATGTAGACAAGTGTTGTATTATTTTTTTGACAAGCTAGTGCAATATTTTTTGTTCCAATTGTATTCACCCGGTGTGCTTCGCGCTGATTCTTTTCGCATTCATCAACATTGGTTTTGGCTGCCAAATGTATTACCACGTCCGGTCGTTCTTTGGAAATTTTTGCCAAAACATTTTTTTTGTCGGTAATATCTAAATCCAGTTTTGTTGTTAAAATTAAATCGTCATTTTTAAAAACGGAAGGAATATACGAGCCGACGGTTCCCAAACTCCCTGTAACCAATATTTTCCTTTTCTTCATACTTAGCTTAAAACATTCACTATTCTAGCATATGTGAAAACGGTTGCATTTAGAATAAATCAATTATAATATATCCCTAGTATAAATCTCTAGCCGGACTACATGAATTTAAAAAATATTCTATTTGGTATAATTTTTATTCTAATTCTGTCGGTAACGGTGCATCTAATTTTTTCCTGGATTGGGTTTGTTCCGTCGGATGACGGTTTTATGCTGGCATATTCCCGTAGAATTCTTGACGGACAAGTACCGTTTAAAGATTTTCTATCGGCGCAAAATGTTGGAACACCCATATTATGGATTCCTTTTGTCTACTTTGGCGGAGCTTATACTTTTTGGATAACCAGGTTTGTAGTTTGGTTTGAGTTTGCTTCGATTGCCTGGATTTGGACTTCAATTATCAGCAGTGCATTTGTCAAAAAAGGAATTTCAACTCTGACAAAAATTGTGCTGGCGTTGATTACATTTTTCTTTACCGCGCATTCGTTTCCACCGATGGTCTGGTATACAATCGACGGTTTGTTTATTTATTCCGTTGCGTTGATTTTTTGCCGGCAAAATAACAAATACGCAAAAATGCTGGGATATTTTTTAGTCGGCGTAACTTACATTATCAAACAGAATTTTATCTTTCTTTTGCCGGCTACGATTTTTTTATTGGGAGACTGGAAGGAAAAGAGATATTGGATTTCGCTACTCGCTCCGTTGGCCCTTTTTTATGGCTTCTTCCTTACAGTAGCCGGAGTAGGTAATACTTTGTCACAAACTACTTCGCGGACAGAATTTGTACAAACGGCGATTAAGGGCTTTGTATCAAAATTCACTTTTCCCTGGGGAATTATGCTGGGGTGGACGGGGGCCTTTTTGTTACAAAAAAAGAATTTACATAAGCTTTTAGGATTTTTACTGATAATTTTCCCGGTTTTGTATGGCGTATTTTATTTCCATGATTCAGGAAAATTTATCTATGACGCGAGCTTTTTTCTTTTCGGAACAACACTCGGAATAGTGATTTATTTTACGCAAAAGAAAATTTATGACAAAGCCTCCGTTATTTCCTTAGGAATAATGGCTGCATGGACAGTGGCAATTTCGGGAGGATACAACACGCCCGTTTTTGCTTCAGGAATACTATTCTTATGCATATTTTTTTCATTGTATTATTTACTCAATTTAAATAAATCTCTTCAGACAATATTAACCAAAGTCTTAATCGTAATCCTAATTATTATTTTTCCAATTTCCATAGCTAGTTTTTATTTTCTAAGAATTCATAATGTCTACGGCGAGCCTCGTCCGGCAACGCAGTTAACATATAGCGTTGAAAAATTATTGCCGGGAGGAAAGAACATATTTGTTTCAAAAGAAATTTATGTAAAACTTAAGGATTTACAGCTGGCGGAACAAATCGCCAAAAAAGAAAATAAACCCTATGCAATATTGCCGGCCTACGCCGGAATGTGGGTTAAATCCAAACAAGAAAATCCCCTACCGATGGACTTTCCTTTTATTACCAACAGCGAACAAGCTCTGGTCCAGCCGTTAATGAAAGCTCTTAAAAAGGATAAAGGAAAAGTAATTATTATCGTAGATAAGTCCAGCTTAAGTCAACCAGAAGATTACTCAAGTGTGGCAATTTTCCCAATCTCGTTAATGCCTGGAAAATATTATCAAAAGCTCACCGAGACAAAGTATTTCGTTTTATATCAGTAACCTTTATATTTAGATAAGTTTTAAACAGCGATATAAGCATCTTGCTCCCATCACTGAAAACATTGTATTTCGATTTCCTAAGAATTTTCAGGTCATTTTTAACCGGTACTTCAACAACTTTCAAACTAAATCTTTCGGAAAAAATTGCCAGTTGAGCGGAAAAGAAAGCGTTTTGACTGTCGCAATATTTAAGTAATGGAAGGATTACTTCTCTTCTCAAAAAAACTGTTCCCTGGGTGTCTCCGACTTTGGTGTTAAAAAAGATTTTTAACAATTGACGGTAGATTTTAGAAGTAACTTTTCTAATAAACGGAGAATAAGTAATAGACTGGGGATGGGATTTTGAACCAAAAATAATATCATATCTGTCAGCTATTTTTAACATTTCTTTCAAATCCGAAAATCCAAATGGCAAATCAATTGCAGTTAGTAGAACATATTCTGCTCTTGTGTTAAAGATTGCCGTTTCCATTGCCAATCCGTGTCCTTTTTCTTTTAGCGTAATCACCTTTAAATTGTTGGCTGTAAATTTTCCTAGCTCTTTTAAGGTATTATCAGTGCTGCCATTCTCGACAATCAAAATTTCGTAGCTTTTCTTTTTTAAGATTCTCTCTAAACTTTTTTTTATCTCAATTATTTTAGAATGAATAATTTTTTCTTCGTTGTATACCGGAATACAAAAAGATAAATAATATTGATTATTTGGCATTGTTTAAAATTATTAGCTGATAGTTGTTACATTATAACAAAATATGCGAGCAACATTCTATCTGCTTGTGCCGTTTTAGGCAATGTCGTATACTTACAATCATTAAAAGTTATGTTTACCGACAAAACAATTCTGGCAATTTCTCCTCATACCGATGACGTAGAGCTTGCCTGTGGAGGAGCAATAGCGGAGCTTACCGCTCATGGATCCCGCGTATATTATGTTGGTCTTTCGGATTGCCAAGACACATTAATCAATACCAGATTTCCAATCGATCAGTTAGCAAAAGAATGTAGGTCCGCTTTAAGAATTCTGGGAGTTAAAAATAAAGACATTTCTATTTTTCAACATCAGAATAAATTTTTTTGCCAGGATCCTAAGCAAATATTTAAGACTTTAGAGAAATTGCGCGACAGTATCCAACCGGACCTTGTTTTAATTCCCGACGTTAATCAAACACATCAGGATCACAAAGTGGTTGCCGAGCAGGCAATTAGTGTTTTCAGAAGAAAAACTTCGATGCTTTCCTATGAACAACCATGGAATGACTTGCAATTTACTCCTGATTTCTTTATTCAAATTTCCGCTAAATCGCTCTCTCTTAAAATGAAAGCCATAAAAACATACAAAACCCAAGTCGCTTTTAAAAGAGGTTACCTTTCCAAAGAATTTATTTATGGACTGGCTGCTGTCAGAGGTGTGCAGATAAACGTGCAATATGCCGAAGGATTTAAAGTGGTTAAGTTTATCGAAAAACTATGAGGGAGTTAAAAATTCTTCTAACAGGCAGTGGTGCGCCCGGATGGGTGAGTATTTATAGATGTTTAAAAGCCGCCGACAGAAATTTGGAAATTTTAGGTTGTGATATTTCTTCTAAAACCGCAGGCGGATACATTGCCAAGAAATCATTTACTGTCTCTCCGGGAAATTCACCCAAATATATCGGCGAATTACTTTCTCTTTGCGTTAAGGAAAAAGTGGATGTTGTTTTACCGATTACCGACGCGGAATTATTGCCGTTGGCAAAAAAGAGCGGTTTGTTCGAAAAGAAAGGAATTAAAATTTGCGTTTCGTCAGTTGCCTCTTTACAGATAGCCGCCGATAAATTATCTCTTTTTCGATTTTTAGAAAAAAACGGTTTAGGGAACCCTCAATATCAATTGGTAAATTCATGGAAAGGTTTCGTCGTAGCGATAAAAAAACTGGGATATCCCAAGAAAGCGGTTTGTTTTAAACCAACTATTTCTTGGGGAAGCCGCGGCTTCCGTATTCTTGATCCAAAAATTAATGCTTATACTATTTACATTCAGCAGAAACCAACCAGCGTCTACACTTCTTTGGAAGAAATGGAAAGAATCCTCAATCAGGCAAAACAGTTCCCACAGTTATTAGTGATGGAATATTTGCCGGGAGATGAATATACTGTTGATGTTTTTGTATCTCAAGGACAAGCGCTTTTTGTTATTCCCAGAAAGCGTATTCAAACAACGGGTGGCATTACTACGGAAGGAGTAGTTGAAAATAATAAAGAAATAATTGCGTTAAGTAAAAAGATAATTGAGAAGTTGGGACTAAATTATTCGGTCGGCGTGCAACTTAAATATAGCATCAATGGCAAACCAAAAGTTCTGGAAGTAAATCCCCGCTTGCAAGGGACATCGGTTATTTCTTTTGCAGCTGGAGTAAATTTACCATACCTAACCATTTTGCAATCTCAAGAAAAGAAATTACCCAAAATAAAAATTAAATATGGTATCCATATGTACCGCCATTGGGAAGAGATATTCATAAAGAACAAAAAAGTTATTAAAATATTTAATGAAGATTAATTGGAGTTATCATATTCATACTAGTTATACGCATGGGCAGAATTCTGTTGAGCAAATTGCCGCATATTGTAAAAAGCTGAAAATACAGGAAATTGCGATTACCGAGCATGTCCGCCGTAAACCTTCTTATCAATTTAATAAATTACGTAATGACATTATTAATGCAGCGGAAAAACATGACATTCAAATATTTACAGGAATCGAAGCAAAAATTCTTCCCGACGGTTCATTGGACGCGCCAATAGATATCCTTTCTAAAGCGGACGTCGTTATTGGTTCCGTACATAGTTGGCCGGAAAATAAGAGCTTAATGGATGCATATACGCTGCTTGTCAAATCGCCGGCAACAATTATCGGACATCCGAAAATAGTGAATGAAGGACTTATCAGATTGCTCATTAAATATAAAAAGGTAATGGAGGTAAGTTATAAATATCCATTAAATGATAAGCAATTATGTTTAATACAAAAATTTCCTAAATTGAAGCTGTCGTTTGGAACTGACGCGCATCAATTAGCGGATATCAAAAACGCCCAAGAATATTTCTATGAAATAAGCAAAAAATATAATTTTACAAATCAACTTTGGAAAATTGGCAAAAAAGTATAAAAATTAAACTGCCCGCGTTTTTAAAAAGTGCGTTGTTTACTGACAATAGCTATACTATAATACGGAAATGAATGTTGCGGTGATAGGCGTCGGACAAATGGGCAGGACTCATGCTAGAACATACGCTGGGATGAAAGATGTATCTTTGGTCGCAGTCTCCGATCTAAACGTCCAACTTGGCGAAAAAACAGCCAGAGAATTTAAGACAAAATTTTATCAGGATTATAAACAGATGCTCCAGATGGAAAAAATCGATGCGGTCTCAATCTGTGTTCCTACGAAGTTTCATTATGAAGTAGCAAAATATACTATTAATAATAAGCTTAATACCCTGTTGGAGAAACCAATCACAATGGATGTTAAAGAAGGATATAATTTGTTGGCTATGGCAAAAAAAAATAGGGTAAAGTTTCTGGTCGGGCATATTGAAAGATTTAATCCGGCAGTAATAAAAGTTAAGGAAATGATAGCCGCAAAAGAATTGGGAGAAATTATTGCGATTATGTCACGCCGCGTCGGAGGCTTCCCTCCACAAATTGACGATGCAAATATCGCCGTTGACTTATCGATTCATGATATTGATGTCGTTAACTATTTGCTGGGCGATAGTCCGAAAAAAGTTTATGTCAATAAACAGAAAAATCATATTACTCAAAGAGAAGATTCAGTCGAGTTTTTTCTAAAATATAAAAAAGCGTCGGCATTTTTGCAAGCTAATTGGGTAACTCCGGTAAAAATTAGGAAACTGAATATTACCGGTAAAGAGGGTTACTTGGAGATGGATTACATTACACAAGAAATAACCTACTATAAAAGTAATTACCGTAAATTTAAAAAAAGATATAAAACTTTTTCGGATTACGTGTTGGAATTTTCTAAACCTAAAAAAACAAAAGTTTTAGTCGAAAAAAAAGAACCGTTAAAAGAAGAAATTACGTATTTTTTGAATTGCGTTAGGGAAAATATTCGGATTAATTCGCAATTTGCGGTCGAAGCGCTCAAAATTGCATTAACAAATAACTAGATGATACACAAAACAGCCGATATCCATAGCACAGCGAAAATTGACAAAACCAGTTCGGTTTGGAATTGGGTTAAGGTTCGGGAGAAGGCGGTTGTCGGTAAGAATTGCATATTGGCTAAAGGAGTTTACGTTGGGAAAAGAGTTTTAATTGGTGACAATGTCAAAATCCAAAATAACGCCTCAATTTATGAGGGAGTGACTATAGAAGACGGTGTATTTATTGGTCCGCACGTAGTTTTTACCAATGACAAGTATCCGTCGGCAATAAATGCTCAAGGCAAAATAAAAAGTGAAAAAGATTGGAAACTCGAAAAAACAATTGTGAAACAGGGAGCGTCAATTGGCGCTAATGCAACTATTTTACCGGGAATCATAATAGGTAGATGCGCAATGATCGGAGCCGGTTCCGTTGTGACAAAGGATGTTCCTGATTTTGGACTTGTTTATGGTAATCCGGCAAAACTGATTAAAAAACTGAAGAGGAGTCATAAATGATTGCGATATCAAAGCTTGAATTAGGTAGAGAAGAGTTGTTAGCAGTATCGAAAGTAATAAAATCAGGAAATCTGACTCAAGGGAAAAAAGTGGCAGAGTTTGAGCAGGCTTTTGCAAAGTTTATTGGAGCAAAATATGCCGTGGCAGTTTCCAGCGGAACTAGCGCACTTTATCTAAGCCTATTGGCTTTAGGTATTGGTAAAGGTGACGAAGTCATCACTACGCCATTTAGTTTTATTGCTTCTTCCAATGCCATTCTTTACACAGGAGCCAAGCCGGTTTTTGTGGACATAGATGAAAAAACTTTTAATATAGATACTAAATTGATTGAAAGGAGAATCACTAAAAAAACAAAAGCTATTCTGCCCGTGCATCTTTATGGTCTGCCGTGCGACATAAAAAATATCATAAGCATTGCCAGAAAACACCAGCTGTTTGTAATTGAAGACGCTTGCCAAGCCCATGGTGCTTCGTTTGGAAATCAAATGGTAGGGACTTTTGGAAATCTTGGTTGTTTTTCTTTTTACGCTACAAAGAATATGACCACGGTTGAGGGAGGTATGATTACAACCAACAGTCAAAAATTAGCGGAAAAATTACTGTTATTAAGAAACCATGGTTCTAAAATAAAATATCAGCATGAAATTCTTGGATATAATTTTAGGATGACTGACCTTAACGCCGCAATGGGCTTAGAACAATTAAAAAAACTGCAGAATTCTAATAAGATTAGAGTTAACAATGCCAGCTATCTTACGCAGCATTTGTCAAAAAATAAAAACCTTGAAGTTCCTTTTGTTCCGCCCGAGTTTTCTCATGTTTTTCATCAGTATACAATCCGGTTAGGCGAAAGTATCAATCGCACCAAGATAATTGCAGCTTTAGATAAAAAGGGAATACAAACAGGAATTTATTATCCAATCCCAATTCACAAACAAAAACTTTATCAATCCCTGGGATTTAAAGATAAACTTCCTGTTGCCGAGAAAGCGGCTCAAGCAGTATTATCTTTGCCGGTTCACCCATATTTAACCAAGACAGAACTTAAGCGAATCGTTTCCGCGCTTTCTTCAATTTTGCAATAAGCGTTGGATTTTTGCAGAAAACAAAGATGGTATAGCTTAAAATAGCTATTAGCGCTAAGATAAATCCAGATTTCAAGATTTGCAGTATTGGTGGGTCTTTGTAGGCAACCATAATTTGTGTTTTGCCTTTGGGAATAGTAAAAGTAATGATGCCGGGATATCTTTTGTTAGTAAAATTAATCTCCGTTTGCTTTCCGTTAACGCTAACTGTCCAACCCGGATAATATAAAGTATTTTCTTTTAATACTGCGTCTCCTGTAGAGTTTACAGAGTAAAAATGCTTTGTGGATGTAATACTTAACACTTTTATTTCTGCTTGTCCTTTTAGCGTATCGATTTTACTGTCTGGAATTTTGTTAATCCAAACCGGCTGGTTACTAAACCAGATGCTATTTGCGATGTAATTTAGTCCCTCTCCTTGGTAGGTACTTAAAGGAAGGTTGTTTATCAATTGCGTGTCTGTAATTTGCGGAATGACTCTCCTGTTCCCCCAGTTTAAAATTGTAGAGCTGATAGCTAAGCCGATTACCAGCCAAACGATAACTTTTCTATTTCTATTTATAAGCGCGAAATAACCGGCAGCAAAGGAAATACCAAGTGTTATGACTGAAAGTATCCGACTACTCATCAATACATTCTTAAGCATTGGGGTGTTGAGCCAAATTATTGAGGAATATGGTGTGAGCATAAAGATTAAAAAGGCAGTCGTAGCTAACCAAATCGTAACTTCCATTGCGTATCTTGCTTTGGTCTTTTTAAGCAAGAGGTAAACTAAAAGATATCCGAGTATAAAAAGTTGAGCATAGCCGATAAGATATGACAACTCTCCCTTTGGTCCTTGAAACAACAATCCGTATCTCCATGGTGAATAAAGCAACTCTCTGACGCTAATAAAGCTTGGCAGTGCGTTAAAAAGCGTGGAAGACAGGTTGTATTTGGCAAAGATTAAATACGGTAACCAAACATAACTTGAAATTAGAATACCCAGTAAGAAAGCGGCTGCCAGTTTCATCCAAAGCCGAATTTGTCGTATTCTTTCTTGATTTTGCAAAAACTGAATTAATAAAAAGGCAACGATAGGAAAAAGAGCTAATAACGCAATTGCCTGATGTGACATTATCAAAAGAGCAAAACTTAATGCCGTCCAGAAAATGTAGACGATAGCCCCCCGCTTAAAAAGCCGGTAGGTAAAAAATAGCAAAAGCGGAATAAGTGTAAAGCAGAGAATCTCTCCGACATCGATTCTGAAATGTAAATCTACGAAGTGGTAAGGCATAAACAGATAAAAAATAGAGGAAGTGAAGGCCGCTAAATCATTTTTAAGCGTTTCTTTTGCCAAAAGATACATAAATAGCCCCGAGAGTATGTAAGCTAATGCAATGAAGATTTTCATGCTAGCAATAAACGAAAAATTCAAAAAATGAAAAAAGGAAATCAAATAATAGGGGAGTGGATTAAGAAAGACGAATAGGGGATACCCATAGGTAGCATTCAATTTCCCCGCCCATGATGGTAGTAAATTGCCGTCAACGAGATTCTGATAAAAAGCGATCGCTCTGTAAATGTGTAAGTTGAAATCCCCGCTTTCATAAACACCGGCTCTTAGTAAGCTTACGAGAGGCAGAAACGAAATGATAAGTAAAAAAATGAATAAATTAATTTTTCTTTTTGGGAAAATATACCGGTAAAAAAACGCTACTCCAAAGACCAGTAAGCAACCGATAAAATTAATAAATACCATTTGATAAGGTCCAATCATAATTATCTAAAACTGTGGTTTAATTATAGCGCAATGTGTTATACTCTGCCTACGGATTTATAACATGAAAACTTCTCTAATCTGTACGGTTGTAAACGAGGAAAAAACAATTGCTGATTTTTTAAGTTCTATTTTCAATCAAACAAAATTGCCCGACGAAATAATAATTGTTGACGGCGGTTCAAGGGATAATACTATAGCTAAAATTTCCAATTTCCAATTTCCAATTTCCAAAAAGAAACTGCCAAATATCAAACTTTTGTTCAAAGTTGGAAACCGGTCGGTTGGTAGAAATGAGGCAATTAATAAAGCCACCGGAGATATAATTTTAATTTCCGACGCAGGTTGTATCTTGGACAAAAACTGGGTGAAAAATATTACCGCTCCCTTTTCGAATAGAAAGGTTGATGTAGTTGCGGGTTATTACAAAGGAGACGCAAAAAATATTTTCCAAAAATGTCTTATTCCTTATGTTTTAGTGATGGAAGATAAGCTGGTAGAAAATGATTTTTTGCCGGCAACCAGATCAATGGCTCTTCGAAAAACAGTTTGGAGAAAAGTAGGAAAATTCGATGAAAAACTTTCGCATAACGAGGACTACGCTTTCGCCAACAAATTAAAAAAACACAAAGCGGAAATATTTTTTTGTAAAGACGCGGTTGTTAATTGGATTCCTAGAGCAAATTTAAAACAGGCTTTTGTTATGTTTTTTCGCTTTGCGTTGGGCGACGCAGAGGCAAAAATTTTTCGGGGTAAAGTAGTTTTCATTTTCCTAAGATATCTGTCTGCAATTTATTTACTTACACTTTGCTTAATTATGCACTCCGTGTTTCTTTGGATAATCTACATTTTTCTGGTTCTTCTATATGTCAATTGGACGATCTTAAAAAATTACAAATACGTCAATAACATTAAGGCGTTTATATATTTACCCTTGTTGCAAATTACGTCGGACATCGCAGTCATGTCCGGTACAACGTATGGTCTAATTAAATTACCAGGGAATAATATTAGATTTGTAAGAAGATCAAATAATGAATTTAAAAAGGTAATTATAAAAACGATTTTTGTCTACTTACTATCCATGGCTATTTTATTCGCCGGTTTCAGAAAGATAAGAGCCTTAATTCCACCGCCTGAAATATCGGAAGAAAAACTGGTAGGTTACGCGCAGTATTTTGGTTATCCGTTATCCTATGACACATATATTTTCATAGTAATAATACTGCTGCCGATTATTATTCTTATATTCTTCTCCTTTAAAATAAGAACAAATGAAAAGAGTAATTAATTTCTTAAAAAGCAACACGGATTTATTGTTGGTATTCATTATTTCAACCGCTTTATCATTCGAGAATTTTTTGGAGATATGCACAGGATACCTACGCTACATGCGTTATGATCTACAACTAAATTTATTGTGGAATTATACGCAAATTACTCATCTAATTCCTTACAGAGATATCTACTATCCATATGGACTCCTGCGTTATTTTAGATTGGAGAATAATGTTATTTCGTTATGCTATTACCTGATTATCCCGGTTCTTTTTACTATTCTTTACTTTATTCTTAAAAAAATTATCCAAGAGCGATTTTATAGGTATTTATTCATTGCATTTATTGTATTTTTTGTTCTAAGATTTTCATATTTTGAAACGTTTACCCGTTATGGCTTATTTGCAGTATTATCGTTGTTTTTTACTTACGTGATTTATAGGTATGGTAAATATTCAAATAATTATACATTTCTTCCAGGAATACTCATAGGAGTGGTGATGTCTTTAATTAATGACCAGGGTTTATACATGTTTTTTGTGTTTTTGGGATTATTGGCATTCGATGCGATTGTAAAAATCAATAAAGGAGTGGTTTTTAATAGATACTTTATTAGCGCTTTCATAAGAAAGTTTCTCATGCTGGCACTTGGTATTTTTATAGGTATACTCCCTGTCTTAGTTTATTTATATTCCCGAGGCGGACTAGTCGAGTTTTTTCAATTTCCTTACATAATCTCCCAGGTTGCAATCGTCGCTAAGGGTCCATTTTTTAATTATATACTTTATCCGGACAATCGCTTTACTTTAACTATTTTATTATTAGCCATTTTCACAGTCATGATTAAACTGATTTTTTATAGACATAAGACAAGCTTGTTCTGGTATGTTGAAGCAGCTTTAATCTTGGCACTCTGTATTTTGGAGCAAAAAAGCATAATCAGGTCGATTGATTCCCAAATTACTTTTATCGCCTTTATTTTATTATTATTTTTAATTTACGATTTTATCGTTTGGTTTAAGCTAGATAAATCTCATCGGTTAGCCGGGAAAATAATCTATCTAGCGCTACCGTTGGTGGTTATAATGTTTTGGGGCCTATCGCCCTCATCAAATTTAAACACGAGCATAAATAGTATGTTTAATAATTTTAGAGACGTTTATTCGAATACTTGCTTTAATACCGGTTTGATGAATAGTTATTCATCAAAGAATAATGATTACGTTAAAATTGTTAACTTACTAAAGAGTCAGCCGATATTTAACGGAAAGATTTATGCGTATCACCCAGGAGATTCTACTTTCTATATTTTACTGAAGCAAAAACCACCATATTTTGACGGAGTTTTTGAAGATAATTCTGTTTCCACTCAAGAAAAAATGATTCAATATATAAAAGCAAACAATATTGAATATGTAACCTTAGACTTAAGCAAGGACTCCTTGCAAGACGGAGTGCCTCATTACATAAGAGAACCGATTGAATTTAAATATATTCTTAACAATTATTCCCCCTGGTTAATAATTGGGAATCATTTAATCTTAAGAAAAAGTAGTCAGGATTTTTTTAGTGAACAATTACTTAATAAGATTTCTTTATATAAAAAGTATCTTTTAAGTGTTAACTTAGCAGTGATTCCCTTTTCGGAAGGATTTTATAAGTACCGTTATTTTACATTAGCGCCGTTAATTAAGACTAACAACGTAACTATTATAAATAATTTTCTTAAAAGACAAAAAATGTCATCAGCGAATAAAGTGTTTGTTTTAATACCCAATAAGGAATTGAAGACTGTGTCACAAAATTACTTAAATCTAAGAACAAGTGATGGAAAAGAAACAGTTATTTATTTTAACGCTTGTAAGGTAAATAAACCATGTATAATAGACCTTTCAAATATACCGCTTTTTTACAAAAATAGGCAAATAAGCAGTTTATGCGTTGATAATAATTTTAAAGGAGATATCGAAATCTACAATATTAGTCTTAAGATTTTGTGGTAGTATAAGAAATAAGCACCGTTAAATAATCTTAAAGCCGGGTTCAATCAGGATAAATTTGCCTCCGTTGCTTTTGAACTTCCTATTTTTCTCAATAATTTCCTTACTGAAATTCCAGGCAAAAATTAGAAGATAATCAGGTTTAGTTTCATAAATTTTATCTTCTGCATAGATAGGAATATGTGTTTCCGGAGTAAATAGGCCCTGTTTATACGGTGTTGAATCAACGATGTAATCGATTATCTTAGAGCCTATGCCAAAATAGTTAAGCAGTACATTTGCTTTTGCTGCGGCACCGTAGCCCACAATTGTTTTTTTAGATTTCTTTAATTTTATAAGTTTTTTGACCGTATTTATTTTAAGTTTTTCAACTCGTTTTGCGAATTCAATATAGGCATTAATTTCGTGCAGTCCGAATTTTTTTTCTTCATATAATAACTTGTTAATAATATTTGTTCTTACTTTTATTTTTGTATTTTTCTTCTTTTTCCAAAATACCCTTAATGAGCCGCCGTCCAAATCGCTCTTTTGTATGTCAAATATTTCCAGGGAAGAATCTTTTGCTAAATACATAAGAGACTTGACGCTAAAATAAGATAAATGTTCATGGTAGATGGTGTCGAACAAATTTTTTTCTAAAAGATCGTAGGAATAGGGAAAATGCATTACAAAAATTCCATCATCATCAAGAAGAATTTCTCCTCCCTTAATTACTTCATGAAGGTCTGGAATATGTGCGATGACATTGGTTGCGGTAATAGCTTTGGCTTTGCCATATTTTTTAACAGCTTTCTTAGCAAGCGTAGAATCGAAATATCCAAGGATCGTTTCTACGCCATTTAAGTTAGCGATTTTTACTAGATTTTCAGCAGGGTCAATCCCCAAAATTTTCATTCCAATGTTTTTAAAGCAAACCAAAAGGCTTCCATCATTACTGCCGACGTCAATCACTAAAGAATTTTTCCTAAGCTTGCTAATTTTAGCGATTTCTTTCGCCATCTGTTTAAAATAATTAATCCTCGTCTTAGATGCAGATGGAATATATAAATAATTACCAAACATTATTTTTGAGTTCACTAAATATTTTAATTGCATTAGGGAACAGTTTGAGCAGAAACAGACGGAAAGCGCATATCTTGGTTCTTTTTGCTTTAAGTCTTCTTTTCTAAGAAACCCATTCGGGATCGGTTGTTCTCCCAAATCTATAACGTCCAAGAGCTTATTAGATCCGCAAATTCTGCATTTTTTTACCGTTATTAAGTTGATCATATATTAAGATAATTCTCCTATATTACTGTAAATTTTGGTAGGGGAAAAATAAAATGGCCCCCGTTGTCTAAATATTTTTTCTCCCTTTGTAGAAATTCTTGCTTAAAAAACCAAGGTAGCACTAACATGTAATCTGGTTTTTCTTTTCTCGCCTGTTCCTCAGAAATAATTGGAATTCCCATGGAAGATATCATCTTGCCCCATTTCTCTGGGTTTCTTTCTACAGCCTTTTTAATCAGCGTATGGTCTAATTTAAAATATTGGAGAAGAGTATTTCCTCGGGTTGACGCTCCATAAAGATAAATTAATTTCCCTTTTTTACTTTCTTTCTTGACGAAATTTAGGATTTTTTCTTTATTATTTTTTATTTTTTTAGCAAAATTTAGATAAACTTTTCTATTATTTAGTTTAAGTCTTTTTTCCTGACTTTCCATTTTCAGAACTGCTTTGGTTATTTTTCTTTTTCCCTTCGTTGTAATATAGGTTCTGAAACTACCTCCATTAAGTTCTCTTTCTTCTAAATCAAAAACCTCCAGATTATGTTTTTCCAGCAAATTATTTAAAGATAAGAGAGAATAATATTCAAGGTGCTCGTGGACAATATTATCGAAAGCGCTTTGCTTTAGCATTTCAACCAAGTAGTTTTGTTGAATTATAAAAATTCCATCGTCTTTCATAATTTTTTTTACGTCTTCAATAAATTTGTTTGGTTCTGCCATATCATAGAAACAAGATATTGCTGTGACTATGTCAGCTTTTACATCTTTGACAACTTTTTGATAAGAGGCATAACTAAAAAAGTCATTAATTACTTTATTGGTATTTTTCTGAGATTCTTTTGCAAATTTCGTTATTGGCTCAACGGCAATCCTGTAGATATTTTTAGGATAATTTTTTAATAAAGTGCCATCATTTGCGCCGATGTCGACAACAACAGTATCTTTAGTTTTAGTCTTTATTCTCTTAAGTGCTTTTTGTGTAATTTCTTTAAGTTCGTTTTGCATAGTTTGATTAATGTCGGATTTATAACCATATCTTTCTGTGTAAAGATATTTTGCGGGCGTAGTGTAATCTAATTGAACAAGAAAGCATTTTTTACAAAGGACAATGCTAAGGGGAAAGGAGCGAGGTTTTCTATTAATTTTTGTAAAATCGGATAAATATTGATTTCCTAAGGAAATAATATTAATTAAGTTTTTGGAATTGCAAGATCGACATTTTTTGATTTTCATCTCTGAGGCAGTCGGTCTATTATAGCCTTTAAAATCCTGAAATTTCAAGTAGTTATTTCGGGGAGCTAATTAGCTTAAGCTTAATATCTCCGTATATTTTTCTAACAAAACTTATTTTTTGGTAAAGATGGTAATAAGTTAATTTTAAATAAACTTCCATTTCGCGTTTTTTAAAAAATGTTAAAGATTTACTTAAGTCTTTGTATATTTCAAAAAGTTCTTTGGGATTAATTTCATATTTGTGTTTTTTGTAATGTTCGAGTCGATTAATAAGAAACATAATTACGTAGTCAGATAAAAACTTCTGATATTCCTCCTTACATTTAAACCGATCTGCTAGTCGAGCAATGGTTTTATTAAACCCAATTACCCCTCTTTTATATTCATCAAGGGTATCTTTTTTTCTTCCGTAATTTTGTTCATGAAGGGCAAAACTTGCTAGCTCCTTGTTTATTATTACGAATTTAGTTTTGGCGGCAATTTTAAGTAAGTATGCAAAATCCGAAAAATGTGCAGAGTTATAATCGGGGACTCCTGGAATTTCCGCTACCAAATCTCTTGATATTAAACTAGCGTTCCATAAATAATGTGGAAATATTTCCTGTTTAAAAAATTGTTTAAAAAATAACCGGGGTTCTAGTATTTCAATACTGCCATATTTTTTATTTTTGTTTACCAGTGAATTAAATCCAAACTTTAAGTGATTTACCTCTGCCACTTTTTTAGTTTTGACGTCTGCGTAAGAAGCTCCCCAAAACGCTTTCATATTCGGATATTTCTTTAGCGCTCTAGCAAATACTACAAGCATATCAGCAGTGGGTGGATCATCGTCTGCCATAATGGAAACAAAATCACCTTTAGAAAGAGAAAAAGCTTTATTGAAACTTTTCACCATCCCGATGTGCTTTCTATTTTTATGATAAATTATTTTATTTGATCTAAATGATGCTACGACTTTCTCCGAAGTGTTCTCGGAGGGGTCTTCTGAAATTACAATTTCAATGTTCGGATATTTTTGTTTAAGGATTATTTTAATGGTCGATTTTAAAAATTCAGGTCTTTTATACGTTGAGATACAGAAGCTGACTAACGGACACCGTTTCATTATAGGCAAAATAATAGCATTCTGGTTGGGAGTAGTCAATGTGAAAGTCAAGCAGCTTGAGCTATTCGCAATAACTAGATATAATACCTACATAATCAAATCTTTAGCTAAATTATGAAAAAAAATATACGAGTAATAGTTACAGGCGGAACGGGATTTATTGGCTGCAATATGATAGCTTTTCTTAAAAAGAAGGGTTTTTATGTCCGCTGCGTCGATATTAAAATTTCCGAACGGGAAAAACAGCGAGGGAAAATGTTTAATCAAGCTGATGAAGTACTCAGGCTTGATTTAAGGGAGCAAAAAAATGTTGACAAAGCGGTTGCGGGAATGGATTGGGTGTTCCATTTTGCATCAGACATGGGAGGGGTAGGCTATTTCCATACGCGTAATTTCTACCCGATAATCAACAATATGCAAATAGATCTAAACATGCTTAGAGCGACGGAAGAGTCCCATATTAAAAGATTTTTTTATTCCTCTTCTGCATGTATTTATCCCACTAACCTGCAAATGGTAGAGAGTGAAGCAATTCGTCTGTCAGAAGAAATGAAATATCCTGCTTTTCCTGACCAAAATTACGGATGGGAGAAACTATTAATGTTAAGGCTTTGCGAAGAAGCGCCTTTCGACGCTAGAGTCGGGATTTTTAACACAATATATGGTATGTACCAGGAAATTGAAGGGGAACGGATGAAGTTTCCGACTGCAATTGCAACAAAAGTATTAAAAAGCAAATTAAAAGGTAGGCCGATTGAGATATGGGGTAATGGGAAGCAAATTCGTTCGTTTCTCTACATAGACGATTTATGTGAAAGGGTATACAGGATTATGACCATGCCGTATAAAGGGCCAGTTAATGTCTCTGCCGAGGAATCTATTACGATTGAAGAAACTGCGAGAATGCTTTGCGAGATTGCCGGCATTAAGCCAAATTTTAAATTTAACTTAGATAAGCCGAGCGGGGTGTTATCAAGAGCTATCGATAACACGAAGTTTAACAGAGCTTATAAATATAAAGACAAAGTTTCGCTTCGGGAAGGGTTTACCCGCCTATATGCGTGGGTTGAAGAAGAACAAAAAGATACCGCATAGGCAACTTACTCACGATTTATGGTCGAAGACAAAGATATTCTAAAAGCAAATATAATCCAAGGCTTTGGAACCCTCATCGCAAGAGAAGTCCTTTTGAAATTTTTTTCTTTTGTCGGGCAGATATTTTTAGCCCGGCTCTTGGCCCCATCGGACTTTGGTGTATATGTAATTATTGTTTTTGTTGTAAATTTCTTAAGTTTATTCTCCGACGTTGGATTATCGTTGGCTATTATCCAAAAAACCAAAGAGCCTACAAAAGAAGAGCTATCAAGTGTGTTTTTCTTAAAAATGGGCCTATCTTGTTTAATTGTTATTCTTATTTGGATATTCGCACCGTTTCTCAGAAGTTTTTATCCGGCATTTTCTGCTTCAAACGTATTAATGACAAGAATGTTGTCTCTAATTATAATTACGGGGAGTATCAGGTCTATTCCCATCTCATTATTGGAAAGAAAAATAAAATACAATCTGATTTCTTTAATCGACGTTTATGGAGTTTCAATTTATTACATCGTTTCCATAGCGTTTGCTTTAATGCATTTCGGGGCTTGGAGCTTTATCTTTGGAGCTTTGACAAAGGAAGTTGGAGAGACAATAATTTTATATGGAATCCAGCCTTTTTTCCCTAAGCTTGCTTATTCTAAGCATAATGTTAAAAGTATGATTAAATTTGGTATATACATACAAGGGAATGGTCTTGTTAATTTTCTTGGTTCTTCTATAACGCCATTATTGGGAGGGAGGATTTTTGGGACATCTAGGGTAGGACTATTAGATTTTGCATATAGTATAGCTTCTTTGCCTGAGCTAGTGGGGGTAAACTTTGGAAGAGTGGCATTTGCTGGGTATTCAAGAATTCAAGAACAAAAAGAATTGCTATTAAAGTCCATTCGTAAATCAATGAGTATGCTTTCTATTTTATTATATATTTTTCCGGTTGTAGTACTTTGTTTTGGCAGTCAATTGGTGCCGTTATTTTTTTCCGACAAATGGATACCGGCAATACCTGCTTTATATTGGTATAGTTTGGATGTGTTTTTTCTTCCTATTATTATTGCTTTAGGTCAAATAATCTTAGCGGTCGGAAGATCGAAAGAAGTATTCTGGGCAACATTTATTACTGCAGTCGCCGGATGGATCGGAATATTTTTCTTGATTCATATTTTTGGATTTGTGGGAATAGCGATAGATTATTTGTTAACAATTGTGCTATTGAGCATATTTTATCTTTCGATATCAGTCAAAAGTGGATTTAAGTTTCCGTTGGTATCAATCCTAGGTCCAAAAATGATTGTTGCCATTCTTACAATCGCCTTTTCTTTAATACTGGATACAGTCTTTAACCAAACCTTTGTTATGCTTATCGTGAAGCTTTGCATGAGTGGTGCATTATATTTATCCCTGATGTTCTTATTGGCAAAGAACGATACAGTGGAACTTTTTCTGCTGGTTATTAATTTTGTTAAGCAAAAACGAATATGATTAAGCTCTCCGTAATTATTGTTTTGTACGAGGAATATGAATTAGTCGAAAAAACCCTCTCTTCAATTTATCAAAACGAAATAGCCAATATGGAAGTTATTCTAGTAGATAATACGCCTAACAATAAAGGACATAAAGCGGTGCTTAAGAAATTTCCTAAAATAAAATATTTTCATAATTCAGTCAATTCCGGTTTTGGCGGAGGAGTTAACTTCGGCTTAAATAAGGCAAAGAGTAAAAATATACTAATGTTAACCCCAGATATGTATCTATTGCCGCAGACAATCCTTCAGACATTAAGCTATCTTGAAAAGCATCAGCGAGTTGGACTAGTCGGTTCGAAACTCATTGCTTCGCCCGGTGATCAGGAGCGCTCCGCAAATTCCAGTTATCCCAATTTGTCCACGATCCTTTATTATTACAATATGCCTTTCTATAAGTTAATTGATCGTTTCAATAAAAATTATCACCCAAATTATTTTTCATTGAAGAAACACCAGCATATTTTAGAGACAAAATGGATTAACGGACAGTATATGCTCGCAAGAAGAAAGGCACTAGATGATATTGGTGGTTTCGATGAGAGATTCTTTTTATATTTTGAGGACGTAGACTTGTGTAAGCGAATGGTTGAGTCCGGTTGGAAAGTTGTGTATCTTCCTGTTGGAGGAATTGTACAGAATGGAATAACTAAATGGAAAAAAACGACAATTACACAAGCAACATCTCCCTATATGGAAAGCTTGTATAAATTTTACATAAAACATTATGGAAGAGTATACGCGTTCGCGGCATGGCTTATCGGCACAACGTCTTCCTTAATAAGCGTGCCGTATCTAGTTTTTGTCGTATTCATTAAAAAAATATTTGGTGTTAAGTCACAATCAAAGATACTTTTACCATTATGGATAGACATAGCAAGGTGGCACCTTACTAAAGGAGTAAAAGAGGTAATCAAATCATAAACTGAAATAAAGGTGGAAAATTTTTGTTGCCTGTGTCATTATTAAAGATAGATGAAAGTAATTGATACAAAACTTCAGGGAGTAAAAGTTATTGAACCGGATAAATTCGATGACAATCGGGGGTATTATCTTAAATCGTTTGAAAAAAAAGCTTTCAGGGAGCAAGGAATTGATTTTGATATTGTTCAGGTAAGCCATTCTTCTAATCAGGCAAAAGGAACAATAAGGGGAATGCACTTTCAACTTGAACCCTTTGCTCAAGATAAAATCATTTTTTGTGTTAAAGGGAAAGTGTTCGATATAGCAATAGATTTACGTAAGAATTCCGCTACCTATGGAGAATGGTATGGGTTAGAGCTTTCAGAGGAGAATAAACAGATTTTGTATATTCCAAAAGGCTTTGCGCATGGGTTTGAAACTCTGGTTGATAATACGGAGGTAATCTATTTTATTTCAGAAGTATATTCAAAAGAACATGAATCCGGAATTAAGTGGAATGAAGTTGCCTTTGGCATCGACTGGCCCTTAGAACCTACCGTAATCTCAGAGAAAGATCAAAAGTGGCCTGCATACGAAAGCTAATTTCAGAAACGTAGCCAACCTCATATCTCATAGGTAGGATTACCGTGTATTGTAGAGTTAAAACTGCTATAATTTCAGTCAATAATATGAGAATAGCTTTTTTTCACGAGCTACATAAAGGAGGAGCAAGAAGAGGAACTAATGACTTTGCGAAACAGCTGAAGAAGAGAGGTCACGTGGTGGATCTATATACAATTAGCCCAAAAGTTAAAGAGGAAAAAGAGTTCTATAGCAATGCAAAGATTTATCAGTTTTTACCGGTTATTTGGAAAGGACGTAATTGGAGAAAAAAACTTTATAAAGACACTGTCGAGTTAATAAAGCTAGTTTTGTTGGAAAGAAGAATTGCTGATGATATTGGAAGAAAAAAGTATGATTTAGTTTTTGTAGCGGCCTCGCAATATATTGAATCGCCTTTTTTACTGCAATTTTTAAAAACTCCCAGCCTTTTTTACTGCAATGATCCATACTACAGAATTATTTATGAGCCGGAATTATTCCGTAAAGAAAGCGTTAATTTTTTTAAAATCAAATACGAATTATTAAACCGGCTGGCCAGAAAATATTTAGACAAGTGGAACATAAGTAAAGCGACTTATGTTGCTGCGAATTCAAAATTCACAAAAGAGCTATTTGAAAAAACCTACAAGAAAAAAGCCGATGTCTTATATTACGGAATTGATACCTTATTTTTTGTTCCTAGAAAATTTAAAAAAAATATCGATTTATTATTTGTAGGTTCTTATGATTTTCTCGATGGATACCCGTTCTTTAAAGAAGTGCTAAAACATATGCAAACCAAGCCAAAAGTCAGAGCAGTAGTATTTGAGGATGAATGGCTTACGGATTTGGAGCTTAAAGACGTTTATCAGCGGACAAAAATTTTAGTGGCGCCTGCCTATAAAGAACCGTTAGGCTTGGTGCCGCTTGAAGCAATGGCTTGTGGGGCAGTCGTAGTAGCGGTTGATGAAGGCGCACATAAAGAAACGGTTGTCAACGGCAAAACAGGGGTACTTTTAAAAAGGGATGCTATGCTTTTTGCAAAAAAGCTGGATGGGCTCTTAAATGATTCTGACACTTTGAAGAAAATGAGCCTTGAAGCCAAGAGTTACGTATCTTCGCAGTGGAGCTGGAAAAAAAGAGGGAATAATTTAGAAAGATACATACAGAGTAAATTTGATATTAAATAATTTTCGAGATGAAACTATCAATAATAGTCGTTAATTATGAGGTTAAAGAAAAAGTTTTAGAGTGTATAAAGTCAATCTATGATGCCAAATCAAAAACCGAGTTTGAAATAATTGTAGCTGATAACGGGGACACAGAAAGCATCCAGAATGTATTAAAAAAATATTTCCCAAAAGTGATTTATGTCAAAAGTCACAAAAACCTCGGCTATGGTGGGGGAAATAACTTGGGAGCAACTTACGCTAGGGGTAAATATTTATTTATTCTAAATCCCGATACTTTGGTTTTTAAAAATACGCTTGACGAATTGGTAAAATTTCTTGATAAAAATCGAGACGTTGGAATTGTTTCCCCGCTGTTGGTAGACGAGGATAAAAATCCGTTTGCACTTCAGGGAGCAAGAGAATTAACTCCGTTTAGAGGCATTGTCTGCCTATCGTTTATTGATAAATTGTTCCCGAATAATCATTTTTCCAGAAAGTATTGGTTAAAAGATTGGAAGCACACGCAACTTAAAGAGGTAGATGTTTGTCCGGGAACCGCATTTATGATTTCAAAAAAGTTATTTAATGAGTTTGGTGGTTTTGACGAGAAGTTCTTCCTCTATTTTGAGGAGAATGATATTTCTAATCGCGTCAGAAGGTTGGGTTATAAAATATATATACTGACGAAAGCAAAAATATTTCATGAAGTTGGTGCCAGCACAAAGCAGTTACAAAATTCCAATTATTTTTTTTTGAAAAGCAGGTACTTATATTTTAAAAAGTACTATGGAATTACAAAAGCCCTGTTGGTTGAGTCCTTTTTGAGGATTAATAAGCTATCTTTGCTTATATTTTTTACGTTTTGCTTAGCGTTCTTCTTGCGAATTTATAATTTAACCAATGGAATGGAATTTATCGGCGATCAGGGCTGGTTTTATATATCGGCTAGAGATTTTTTAATTCACGGGAAGATTCCATTAGTCGGTATTACCTCCAGCCACATTTGGCTGCATCAAGGACCATTGTGGACCTATATGCTTTCAATCGCGTTACTATTATCTAAATTCAATCCGGTTTCTGGGGCGTATCTGACAGTTTTATTTGGTATAGCAACGACTTTTCTGATGTATGAATTGGGCAAAGAAATGTTTTCGCAAAAGGTTGGATTAATAGCGGCTTTATTATACGCAACGTCACCTTTGATAGTATCTTTTGACCGGATGCCGTTTGACCCAAGTCCGATTCCTTTTTTCACGGTTTTGTATCTGTTCTCGTTAGTAAAATGGCTAAAAGGAAATTTAAATTATTTTCCCGTAATACTTTTTCTATTGGCTATTCTTTATAATTTGGAGCTGGCGACGTTTACCTTAGCTTTTCCGTTTGTTCTAATTTTTGTTTATGGTCTATTTAAACAATCAGGTTGGGTAAAGGGGTTACTAAATAAAAAAACAGTATCTTTTTCAATTCTTCTTCCAGTTCTGGTGATGCTGCCGGTTATAATTTATGATTTTTCGCATGGTTTTAAACAAACTGTAGTATTTTTGGGTTGGACTTTATATAAGCCATTTAGCTTTCTTTTTAAACATTCGTCAACCAATCTAATTACTAATTTAAAGGTTATTGCCGATTTCGGACTGATAAATTTACAAAGATTACTTTTTCTAGATAGTGTTTTGTTCTCGTTATTGTTGTTTGCGGCCGGTGTATGCCTACTGTTCTTTCAGGTTTTTAAAAACAGAAAGCTAAACGATGCGAAATCAATCTTGCTGCTTCTACTAACAATTTCGCTTCTGGGAATAGTCGTAAATCAGACACCTTCAGATGCTTATCTTCCAATTGCTTTTCCTTTCGTCATTTTCGTATCCGCTATTTTATTTGAATACTTATTTAAAATTAGATTTTTAAAATTGATTGTTGCGATTGTGTTAATTTTAGTTGTTTTATTAAACTCTTGTGAAATTTTTAGAAATGATTTGACAGCCGAACTAAAAGATAGAATTAGTAGCGCCAATAAAATAATTATGCTTGCGGATAATCAAAAATATAATTTAATCGGTAGGGGAGTCGGTAGTCAGTTTAGTAGTTTTACTATGAATTATGAATACTTATTATGGTGGAAGGGCCATCCTGTTTCGAATGAAAACGTTAGAACTAAAATCGTTGTGTGGGAAACGTCAAAAGGAATTATAATATATAAGCAGTAATGATAAGCATAATTATTTTAACCAAAAACGAAGAGAAAAATATTTTAGATTGTCTGGAAACCGTTAATTGGGCAGATGAAATAATTATTCTCGATGATAATTCAATTGACAGAACCGTCGAAATCGCAGAGTCACTAAAATTAAAGCATTTAAAAGTTTTACAGCGGGTGCTGGACGGAGATTTTTCCAAACAACGAAATTTTACTTTGTCGCATGTTAAGAGCGAATGGGCGCTGTTTATCGACGCCGATGAAAGAGTAACGCCGCAGCTTCGTAAAGAAATCAATGATTTTATTATTGAAGAGAAAGAAAAGCCGGTATTTAACGGGATGTATCTAAAAAGACAGGATATGCTTTGGGGAAAATTGCTAAAACATGGTGAGACAGGAAATATAAAACTTTTGCGGTTGGCCAGAAAAGATGCCGGAATATGGCATGGTAAAGTACACGAACGGTGGGTGATTGAAGGGAAGACCGATACGTTTGAAAATTATTTAATTCATTATCCACATCAAACGGTGGCGGATTTTTTAGCCGAAATTAATTTGTATACTACTATCCGGGCTAAAGAACTTTTCGAAAGTAATGAAAAAAGTTCAATCTTCAAAATCATTTTTTATCCAAAAGCCAAATTTATCCAGAATTTTATTTTCCGGTTAGGTTTTCTGGATGGATTAGAAGGATTAGTGCAGGCAATTCTAATGAGTTTCCATTCTTTTCTGGTAAGAGCTAAATTATGGACTTACCTAGACAAATAAAAAAACACAAATGCACTAAATATTTACCTCATTTGTTAGCGTTCTTCTATTTTGTCGCAGCTACCATTTACATTACTTTTCCCTTAATCTTCCACATGACCAATATGCTTTTTGAAAAGGTTGATGACGCGTATATTTCGTGGATAATTAATTGGGATATCCATTCATTTACGACTAACGCCTTGAATATCTTTAATGGCAATATTTATTATCCATACCACAACACACTTGCCTATTCCGATAATTATTTAACTTCTGCCGCAGTAGCGTTCTTTCCGGTTAAAATAGTGGGAGAGCCGGCGTTCGCCTATAACTTTTGTCTTATTTTTTCTTTCATAACTTTGGGTTTTTGTGTTTATCTGCTTGCTTTATATATTTCCAAAAGCCATCTGTCTTCGATTGCGGCTGGCACTATCGCCGCTTTTTCGCCTTATGCCCTGACGAAAGTAATGCATTTGCAATTATTAGGTATTTGTTGGGTTCCTCTATCAATATTATTTTTCTTGGTGTTTCTTGATAAAAAACTATTTAGGTATTTTATGATTGCGGTTTTTTTCTTTATTTTACAAATGTATAATAGTTTTTTACCGGGTTACTTTATTCTTATTTCCTGTCTAATAATTTTAATTTGTTATTTTTTGACAAAAAAAATAACCTTCAAGCAATTGAATATGTCAAAAATTATTCTGACAGGAATTTTTACCTTCTTAATTATCATCCCAATTGTGATTCCTTATTTTCAGGTTTCAAAACAGTTTAATTATGTCAGAGATATCCGTGATGCCATAAGATTTGCAAACCGTCCTGAATATACTCTTTATCCGGGGTTTACAACCAGACTGCGCGATTTTTTATTAGCCGTTTTTTACAAAAATGATAAACATCCAATTACCTATGATGGCTTTATGGGTTTGGTATTTTTCATTTTATCGGCGGCTGCAATTATTTACCGGATTATAAACAAAAAGAAAAAGTGGTTTTTATTTGATAGCTTTCTTGTCATTGGAATTTTTAGCTATATCTTAAGTTTGGGACCGGCTTTGCAATGGGGAGACCATGTAATTAAGCACCCGTTTATAATTCCTTTGCCTTACGCTCTGTTTTACTATCTTGCGCCCGGCTTTAACGGATTTAGGGATTCATCACGTTGGGAGATGTTGTTTCTGATGTCTTTTTCGATTTCGATTTCGATATTTCTAGCAGTCTTCCTTAAAAATAAAAACCGCTTGCTTAAATTATTTTTCGTTATGCTAATTTGTTTTGGAGTGTTATGGGAATTTAATCTTCCTTACGCTTACCACCAAGTTCCGACCAAAGAAAATTTCCCCAAAATTTATTATTTCATCAAAAATTTACCTCAACAAGCTGTAATTGCGGAATTTCCCATTTACAATTGGAGCACTTATCCGCTATTAAATTCCGAAAATTTCAGAGAATATTACGGAACTCTAAGTTTTAGAAAAACAATTAACGGCGCCTCTGGGTTTAGTCCGCCTCCTTGGCAAATTAAAATAAATTATCTAGTGAATAACTTTCCCAAAAACAACAGCCTTCAATTACTTAAAAATGTGGGAGTGAATTATATTATTATTCATGCTTGGGAATATGACCAATTGCATAACGCGCGATACACAGCGGAAAATAATTTTGTTTCTTCTGGTGCTGTTATCAAATCGGAATTAGATAATAATAGCCAAGTTCAATTTGTTTATTCAACCGATAAAGATTACGTTTATAAAATAAAATGAAATATTTGTTGCAATTGTTTTACGTCTTATTTTGCTTACTGGTATTAGCGTTTTACATTCAATACCTTTTTTGCAGAGGAGGTATATGTTTACATTAGCCATTCTGATTGGCATTTATTCGTATTTAATTTTCTTCTTGGGCATATTGGGATTGCTTTATCGACCGGTAGTTTTAATAACTACCATTGTATATTTTTCTATCCTTATAATTTTTGCTCAAAGAAAGCTTAAAGCCGGGTTGACAAACTTTGGGGTTAAGAAATTAGTGACTGAATTTAAAAGTAACAAGCTTTTTAGTTTAACTTTTTTGTTGATTATTTCTCAAGCGTTGATTAATTTAATTGGAGTTTTTGGCCCGGAAATTTCTTTTGACGCTCTTTGGTATCACTTGACTCTCCCAAGACTTTACATTGCTAAACATTTAATCTTTTATATTCCCGGCTCAAATTTATTTTATTCCGCCATGCCAAAGTTGACCGAAATGCTTTATACGGCGGCTTTACTTTTAGCTAATGATTCATTTGTCAAGCTAACCCATTTTTCATTTGGCATATTAACTTTAATTGCGATATACAAAATTTCCCGTAGATTTATGTCTAGGGAATTTTCAATTTTAGCCAGTGCTATTTTTTATGCCAATTTGGTGGTTGGATGGGAGACCATTACCGCTTATGTTGATTTGTCTTGGGCATTTTTTTCGCTGATGGCTTTTTGGGGTTTGTTAATTTGGTTGGAAAAGCGAAACAAGCGATGGCTGGTGTTGACGGGCATAATGTTTGGTTTGGCAGTCACAGCCAAACTGGCGGCTTTATTTGCTCTACCGGTATTTTTGTTGATTTTAGTTTACGATAAGTATTTAGAACATGATAATTGGCTAAATTTAAGCAAAAGGTTCTTTTTATTAGTCATCATTACTTTGTTAATTCCGCTGCCTTGGCTGATATTTGCATTTGTTAATACCGGCAATCCGGTCTACCCTTATTTTACCAGCCAGCTGGTAGATTCGGGAAAAACACTGGTGTTGCCAAACTTTAAATATATTCTAACAGATTTATATAGTTTCTTTTTAAAATTGAATGATCCGATTTCACCGATCTATTTAATTGTTTTTCCATTAATTGTTACTAACTTCAAGAAATTCACCCTGAAAATTAAGATTTTAACTTTATATTGTTTTGGTAATTTTTTAATTTGGTATTTAACACAAGAACCAAGAGGCGGCAGATTTATTCTCCCGTATCTTCCTGTCTTTTCAATTTTAGCCGCTTATGTAATCGCCAAAGTTCAACGTCATTATTTAAGAAATTTTTTAATCGCGGTGGTAATTTTTATCACTTTGATTTCAATTGGCTACCGTAGCATTGCCAACGCTAAATTTGTGCCAGTCGAATTGGGAAGAGAAACTAAATCAGCATTTCTGGCCAAGTATTTGAATTTTTCTTTTGGAGATTTTTATGACACCGACAATTATTTTAAGAATCATCTTGGCAAAAATGACACTGTATTACTATATGGTTTTGGTAAGCTCTATTACGTTGATTTTAATTTTATTGATTCTAGTTGGGTTAAAAAGGGTGATAAATTTGACTATATTGCTGTTCAAAATAGCGTTTTGCCGAAGCGGTTTTCGGATTGGCGGCAAATTTACTATAATAAGTTAACTAAAGTTAAGCTTTATACAAAGGGAGAGAAAATATGCGTTTATTAAAAATAGTATTTATTATTTTCATTTTGGCATTTTTCATTGTCGAAGTAGGCAGAGCCCAGTTGTTAAATGGTGTAGCAATTTCTGTCAACGATATTTTATTAGCCGCGGTAATTTTAGTTTGGATTATAAATCATTTTCTCCATAAGCAGAAATTCGTTCTAGGGAAATTATTCAAACCAATTCTGCTTTTTTCCGCCATTGGTTTAATTTCTCTACTGCTGAATTTTCCCAACCTTGGCGTTAATAATCTATTAGAATCATCTCTTTACCTAGTTAGGTGGATTGCCTATGCTTTAATTTACGTTATCGTCAGCGAGTTTGAGTCAAAGTTTAAAAACAAAATTGCTTATTCGTTATTAATTTCCGGTTCGATAGTTGTTGTGCTTGGATATATTCAATTTTTCTTTTATCCCAGTCTTCGTAATCTTTATTACTTGGGTTGGGATGAGCATCTTTACCGGATGTTCAGTAGCTTTCTAGACCCAAACTATGCGGGAGCATTTTTCGGAATATTTTTTCTTTACACAGTTGCTTTTTTAAGAAACTATCTGGTAAAAAAAGAACTAATAAAATCCTTGCTGATAAGTTTAATATCACTTTTTACTTTTGTAGCGTTGTATTTAACTTATTCAAGAAGCGCTTTGATAATGCTTTTGACAGGAGTAATTATTTACTTAAGTCTTATTGGCAAAAAGAAGTTTATTGCTCTGGCAATTGTGCTAATTTTTCTCTCCATTTTTATTTTGCCAAAATCATTTACAACTGAAGGGACAAATTTTTTAAGAGCAGTATCAAGCGAGGCCAGAATTAAAAACGCACAAGAAGCGTTAATAGTAATTAAAAATAGTCCTCTTTATGGTGTAGGATTTAATGCTTATAGATATGCCGGAAACAGATTAGGAATAGTTACTGGACTGGATTGGCAAGTTTCGCATGGAGGAGCAGGAACCGATAATAGTTTTTTGTTTGTTTTAGCAACAACAGGAATAATAGGCTTAATTATCTATCTTAACTTTTTATATAGAATGATTATACTTGGATTAAGCAATCTTCAACGTAATAAATATGCAGTTGTGCTTGTCTCTTCATTGGCGGGTCTATTTGTAAGTAGCCTATTTATTAATAGCTTGTTCTATGTTTTTATGCTGGAATGGATTTGGATTATCGCTTCGTTTACGGAGAAAAGTTGACTTTTAAATCTTTCTCAACTTTATTTCCTGCCTGATCGGTAGCCACTATTTTAATTTGGTTATCACCGTTTTGTAAAGGAAGTGTGTAAGAAAAATTATTGCTGTCATCAACCACTGCCCAGAAACCGTTTACGGTTACGCTAACTCCTTGGTCGGTTTTACCGGTGACGTTAATCGTATTATTGGTGTTGACTTGGTTTTTATTAAAGCCTTGTCCGTCAGAAGGCGTTGAAATATCCAAAGTCGGCGGCGAATTTTTGTAGACAACATCAATAGTATCCGAAAAGGCACTCTGCTTATTGTTATATTCTGCCTTTGCATCTATTTGATTATCCCCAGTGGTTAAATTTTCTTTAAAAACAAAATTGCCATTATTGTCGGCATTAACTTGGTCAACGTTGTTGTTATTAACGTAAAGTAAAACTTGATAGTCTTTGGTTGATTGTCCGGTAATAATTATTTGTGCGCTGTTGGTTGCTTGCACTAAAGGGTTAAGAGTCGGTGCCGTAATGTAATTGATTTGATTGCTGTTTTGCGTAGTGGTTTGATTCTTGTTGCCGGAAAGAAAAAGGCTAAAGTTCACTAATGCGTCAATGCCAAAGCGGAATAACAAAAATAAAATTATCAGAATTCCGATAATGCTTAAAATAGTTGTCCGCTGTGTTCTCTTTTCGAAATTCTTATTCAGTCTTGATCTTCTCATAATTTTGGAGCCGAAGGTGAGAATCGAACTCACGGCCTAGTGTTTACGAAACACTTGCTCTACCACTGAGCCACTTCGGCGTACGTCTATATTTTATTCAATTAGACGAAAAAGAGCAAGATTTGCAGATTAAACTCTGACTTTGCGTTTGCGGGCAACTTTAAGTTGTAATAAAGATTTTGCCAGTTCAGCATTGGCCACCCGAAAGTCTTCTTCGGTTAGTTTTTCTTTCATCGCCTTTTGCGCCCGTTCTTTGGCTTCTTCAACTTTGGCGATTTCAATATCTTCGGCGTGAATGGCATAATCGGCCAAAACGTTGACATGGTTATTTAATACTTCCAAAAATCCGCCTGTAATCGCAAATAAATCGGAATGAGCATTTTTTTTAATGACCATTTCTCCGGCAGCTATTTTAGTTAACAAATTAACGTGGTTGGGGAGTATCGAAATTTCTCCGTCAACGGTGGGAATAGTAATTTCATCAACTTCTTCGGAAAGAACAACTTCTACCGGAGTGATTATTTCTAACAACAGTTTCATCCCGTTAGAAAATCCTTTCTTTAATTATTTGATTTATATTCATAAATTCTAATATAACTGTTTTCTAACGGAATTCATTATTTGGCGTTTTTGACAGCATCCTCAATGGTTCCCACCATAAAAAATGCTTGTTCTGGTAGCTTATCGTGTTTCCCTTCCAAAATTTCCTTAAATCCTCTAACCGTATCGGCTGTTTTGACATATTTTCCTGGAGTGCCGGTAAAGACTTCGGCGACAAACATCGGTTGGCTCAAAAACTTCTGAATTTTTCTCGCTCTGGCAACGGTTTGTTTATCTTCGTCAGACAATTCGTCAATGCCAAGGATAGCAATTATGTCTTGCAGGTCTTTATACTTTTGTAACACCTTCTGAACGCCTCTGGCAACCTCGTAGTGCTCTTCACCGACAATATTGGGGTCTAATATCCTCGAAGTGGAATTTAAGGGGTCTACGGCCGGATAAATGCCTTGCTCGGCGATTGACCTTTCCAAGGCGACAGTCGCATCCAAATGGGCAAAAACAGTGACCGGCGCAGGGTCGGTATAATCATCGGCTGGAACATAAACAGCTTGCACCGATGTAATTGAACCATGTTTGGTCGAGGTGATTCTTTCCTGAACTTCTCCCATTTCTGATGCCAGTGTTGGCTGATAACCGACAGCCGATGGCATCCTACCTAAAAGCGCCGAAACTTCCGAACCTGCTTGGGCAAAACGGAAAATGTTGTCAATAAATAGCAACACATCTTCATGTTTGACGTCCCTAAAATATTCAGCCATAGTTAGAGCGGTTAAGGCAACACGCAGTCTGTTAGCAGGTGGTTCATTCATCTGTCCGAAAACCATAACGGTTTTATCCAAAACCTTAGCCTCTTTCATTTCCAGCCACAATTCATTGCCTTCTCTGGTTCTTTCTCCAACTCCGGCAAAAACCGAATGTCCTTTGTGCTCCGTAGCAATATTTCGAATTAGTTCTTTGACAATAACCGTTTTCCCGACTCCGGCTCCGCCAAAAACGGCGGTCTTTCCACCTTTGGTAAACGGTGCCATTAAATCGATAACTTTGATGCCGGTCTCCAGAATTTGCGGTTTGGTTTCTTGGTCGATTAATGGCGGTGGATTTTTATGAATTGGTTCAAGGCTGACATCTTTGGCGTTGCGGTCAAATTTTTCACCGTCAATCGGTTCGCCTAAAACATTAAAAATTCGGCCTAAAGTTTTCATGCCGATCGGAACCATAACTGGTTTAAAAGTTCTTTTTACTAACATTCCCCGCGAAAGCCCATCAGTTGAGCCCATCGCTAAAGTTTTAACTTCATTGTCGCCAGTAATAAAAGCAGTTTCTAGGATTAGTTTTCCTTTTCCCGGAAGTTCAATTTCCAGCGCTTCATGAACTAATGGTGTTTGTTCTTCGAATTGAACATTAACCACCGGTCCCTGAATTCCAATGACAATACCCGTTTGGTTTTTACTCATCTATTATTTGTCCTCCTCCGATGTCTAGCAGTTCATTAGTAATTTTTTCTTGTCTGGTCTTATTGTACTCAAGTCTCAACTCAGAAATAATATCCAAAGCGTTGTCGGTAGCATTTTTCATTGCGATCATTCTGGCTGCCTGTTCCGAGGCATAACTTTCGAGCAAGCTTTGATATATTACCATTTCTAAATAATGTTGTAAAAGAGCAGGCAGTAAAATATTTACGTTTGGTTCAAAAAGTGTAAGCGATTTTTCCGCTACCGTTTCTGCCTGTAATTTAACCGGGAGAAGTGGGTTAAGAATCGGCATTTGCGACATAAGATTATTAAATTTTGTCGAAAGGATTGCTACCTCGGAAACTTTTTTGCCCAAAAAATATTCATTAATCAGTTTGGCGATAGGGAAGACGGTTTCGAATTGGGGTAGGGTAGTGCCAAAAGGAAAAGAAGCTACAACGTCCTTATTAAGTGATGCAACTGCTCTTTCCGCCTTTTTACCGACAGTGATAAAATAAGTTTTACCGGTATTGCTGTAATGCAAAACTTCCCTAATTAGATTAGTGACCAAACCGCCGCAAAGACCCTTATCCGGCGAAATAACAATTAACAGCTTGGTGTTAATATAATCTTGGGCGATCATATATTGGCTTAAGTTTTCTTTATCAATTCTTTGTTCAAGCGCTTTGGATATAAAATCCAGTTTTTCAACATATGGCTTTGATGATTCAGCGCCGTCCTGGGCTTTCTTAAGCTTTGAAGCAGCAATCATTTGCATCGCCTTCGTCGTTTTAGAGACATTGGTTGTTGTTTTCATTCTCCTTCTTAAAGTCAGTAATGTTGCCATAATTTAGGAAAAGCTTTTTTTGAATTCTTGCGCCGCTTTTTGAATTTTTTTAAGTAAATCTTCGGATGGTTTTTGTCCGGTTGACAATTCGTCTAAAAGCTTTTGTTCTTTTCGTCGCATGTAATCGTGAAATTCAGTTTCAAACCGGGAAATTTTTTCGACTGCGACATCGTCCAGAGTACCGCTGGTAACAAGCCAGACACTTAAGTACTCCAGTGTTTCGGGAAGAGGCTCGTACTGCGGTTGTTTCAAGATCTCAATTGTACGCTTACCCCTTTCCAATTGCTTAGTGGTGGCTTCGTCCAATTCGCTGCCAAATTGAGCAAAAGCAGCCAAACTATAATATTGTGCAAGCTCTAATCTCATTTTACCCGCTACGGATCTGATTGCGCTGGACTGTGCGGCTCCGCCGACTCTAGAAACAGAGTTTCCTGCGTCAATGGCAGGTCGAATGCCGGCATTAAACAAATCCGGTTGTAGAAAAATCTGTCCGTCAGTGATGGAGATAACGTTGGTTGGAATATAAGCGGAAATATCGTTGGCCTGAGTCTCGATAATTGGTAAGGCGGTTATTGAGCCGCCGCCGTTCTCCTTGTTCATTTTGACGGCTCTTTCCAAAAGTCTCGAATGAAGGTAAAAAATATCGCCGGGATAAGCTTCTCTTCCGGCCGGTCTTCTTAAAACCAAAGAAATTTGCCGGTAAGCCCAGGCGTGTTTGGTTAAATCGTCGTAGACGACCAGAACATCCTGTCCTTTTTCCATAAAGTATTCGGCTATAGCCACTCCGGCATACGGAGCCAGATATTGTAGTGCCGCCGGGTCGGAAGCTGAAGCAACCATCACGATTGAATAATCCATCGCCCCAGTTTCTCTTAATTTTTCGACTACTCTGGCAATAGTGCTTTGTTTTTGACCGATTGCAACATAAATGCAAACCATTGGCTTGGCGCCTTTAATTTTACTGGCTTGCTTCTGATTGATAATTGTGTCAATGGTGATAGCGGTTTTACCAATTCCGCGGTCACCAATAATTAATTCTCTCTGTCCACGACCAATTGGAATCATTGTGTCAATCGCTTTGATGCCGGTTTTAACTGGAGTATTCACTGGTTCTCTTTGAATAACGCCGGCGGCGATTCTTTCCAAGGGCATCTTTTTACCGCCTCTAATTTTTGGTTTACCGTCAAGCGGCTCCCCCAACGGTCCAAGTACCCTGCCAATTAAATCTTCGGAAACCTCAATGCTTAAAAGAATACCGGTGGTTTTAACCGTGTCGCCCTCATTAATGTCGGTGGACTTGTCCAATAAAATAATTGAGCAGTAATCTTCGTCTAAATTAAGAACGACACCTTGTGCTCCATTTCCAAAAATAACCAGTTCGGACATCATTACTTTGGATAGTCCCGAAACTACGATTACTCCGTCGGTATTTTTTTCTACCACGCCAACATTTTTAGATACACCATCAGTCGTAAAAGTTGTGAGCCTTTTTTCTAATTGCTTAATTATTTCTTCAGAGTTTTTCATTATTACCGATTAATATATGATACCAAATTTTCGAAAGTATTTTTCAGGTTAAAATCATATACATTATCGTTGTCGATTAATTTTACGCCGGCAATAAGCGACTTGTCTTCCGAAAACTGCAATTGTTTATCTGGAAATATTTTTTTTAGCTCTTTTGTCAGCGAACTGTTTGTATCCAACTTTGGCATAATCACCTGGACAGTCTTAGCCTGCTCAAAGTTTTTTAGAAACTGCACATACCTTTTTAATTGTGCACGATTTAATAGTTTCGAAATCCGAGTTATTTTTTTTATATCCAATGATTTTCCCGTGTAACTTATTACCGCCAATTTTTTTATCAGTTTGGTCGTCATGCTAATTAGCCTTTTTAATTTTCTTAAGTGCTTTATTCAAAATTTGTTTTTGCTCTCTTTCTCCAAAAATTCCTTCCAACGATCTTGTCAGCATTTCTTCAGCCAGTACACTTACTTTTTCTCCCAGTTCCTGTTCCATGCGCTTCGTATCCTGCTCGATTTGTGCCCTGGCGTCCAGCAATATTTTTTCCGCTTGGTGTTTAGTATTCTCTTCAACTTCTTTTGAAACTTCAAGAGCTTGAGTTTTAGCATCCAGTACTAGCACCTTGGCTTCATCGTGTGCCTTGGCTAAAATCTTTTTTTCTTGATCAAGTGTTTTTTCCAATGTCAGTCTTGCTTCTTCGGCCTGTTTGATGCCCTCTTTAATTTTGTCTTCTCTGGTTTTAAGCATTCCGAGCACAGGTTTATATAAGAAACGCTTAAGCAAATAAAGAATTATTAGAAAATTTACAATTTGGGCACCCAACAAAATTGGATCAACCCCAAAAGTTTTTAATATTTCCATAGTGTTATTTAATGAAAGCTAAAATTAAAGAATAAATCGCGATAGCTTCCGCGAATGCCATTCCCAAAAGCATTGCAGGTAAAATTTTTCCGGTTGCTTCTGGATTTCTTCCGATGGCTTCCATAGCTTTACCACCGATTATACCGATAGCCAAAGCAGCCATTTGTCCTCCGATAGCAATAATTAAACCTCCGGTTACGCCGAATGTGATATTCATTTATTAGTCACCTCCCTTGCTTCCTCATGATGATGAGGGGTTGTTAAAACCGCCATAAAAGCCATTGTCAGCATTCCAAATACTAAGGCTTGCACCAATCCAACAATTACCTCAAGCATTAAAAAAGGCAGCGGGAAAAGGAAAGCAAAAATTGTCGAAACAGTACCTAAAACTACTTCGCCCGCAAAAATATTCCCAAAAAGTCGGAAAGAGAGTGAAACTACTTTAACTACCTCTCCGATTAATTCTAAAACGCCGATATAAAGATTAAGTGGGTTCAAGGAAAAATATCTACCGAGGTAATCTTTAATGCCGGTGACTTGAATACTCATTACGTGAGTTGCTACCAATGAGATTAGGGCGAGTCCAAGAGTGGTATTGAGGTCGCTGGTGGCTGGTCTTAAAAAGGGTATAATTGTGTTTCCTTCTTTTAAGCCGATGGCAGAAATTCCGGGAATAAGTCCGGACCAGTTAGCCAACAGAATAAACAAAAAAAAGCTCATTAAATAAGGAAATATTCTGGAAGCGTTTTCTCCTGAGACAGATTCTGTAATGTCATAGAATGTTTCCACTACCATTTCAATTAAGTTCTGGAGCATTCCGGGAACCAAAGAAATTTTTTTATTGATCGCAACGAGAAGACCGATTAACAGGCCATCAACTAAAAAAGTATCCAACAATGAATTCGTAACCCTAAAAAAACCCAAACTAAAAATGGGTTCTGCCGCAAATGAAACCATCGTATTTATTCTAAAGGCAAGCTCTTCTCAAGTCAAGAAGAAAAATCTCTAATTCCCCGGATTTTATCGACAATAATGACCGGTTTTTCATTTTTAGTGTCAATCTTACCATAAACTAAAATTACATTGTCTTTGACTAGCAAGCTTTTGTAAATGTCAAAAATTTTCGGGAATACAACACATTCCAAAGTAATCCCATTCTCATTCGCGATAGTCACGAAAGCCATTTCTTTGCCGGTTTTTTTAGTAAAAATCCGTCTAATGGCTTCAATAATTCCACCAACAGTAACAACCGTTTGTTCTTTTTCTTCATCGAGAAATTCAATCTCATGAGTAATGTCGTTTTTAATTTTCATTAAGTTATCAAGCTGCGGATGAGCAGTTAGATATAAACCTAAAAATTCTTTTTCAAACGCCAATTTTTCATCCGATGTAAAATCCTCAAAGTCTTTGGTGGAAGATTTGGGAGCTGCTTGAAGATCAACCTCGTCGCCGAATAAACTGGCTTGTCCCAATTTTCCTTCCTTTTTCTTCTTAGTGGAAGAATCAACAATGTCCGGAAAATCAATCAACAATTGCGCCCGTTTACCAAAACGGTCCATCGCCCCGGCTTTAATCAGACTCTCCATGGTTTTTTTATTAATCGTACCAAGGTCTACCCGGTTACAGAAGTCTTCGAAACTCTGAAAATCTCCGTCGGACCTATTCTGTAAGATGTTGTTAATGGCAGCGGCGCCAACATTCTTAATTGCCGACAGACCAAAGCGTATCTTTGTATTTTCTTCAATTGAAAACTCGGCGTCAGACTTATTGATATCGGGTGGGAGAACTTGAATCTTTAAACGTTTACACTCCGCTACGGCTTGCGCAATTTTTTCGTTTTTTGCCGGACCGGTGGTACCTCTTGATTCGGCAGTTAAAAGCGCAGTCATTAATTCGACCGGATAATGTGCTTTAAGATAAGCGGTGCGAAAAGCAATCGTGGCATAACAAGCAGCGTGCGCTTTACCAAAACCATAACCGGCAAACGGTTCAAACAGCGTCCATAAGACTTCTGCTTTATCCTTTTTCATACCATTCGTAACACAGCCTTGGACAAAGTGGTCGTGCTCTTTTTTCATTTCCGATTGAATTTTTTTGCCGACCGCTTTTCTTAACTTGTCCGCTTCCAACCAAGAATATCCGGCTACGCTAACAGCGGTTAATAAAAGATCGTCCTGAAAAGTAATAATGCCGTAAGATTCCTTTAAGACGTCTTCCAAGCGTGGGTCTGGATATTTAATTAATTTCGGATTATTTTTGCGTTTGATAAATTCCGGAATGTTGGCCATCGGACCGGGCCGATAAAGCGCCACCATTGCCTGCAAATCGAAAATTGTAGTTGGTTTTAGTTCTTTAATATATCTTCTCATTCCTGGGGACTCAAGTTGAAAAATACCGGTTGTTTCGCCGGACGCCAAAAGCTTATAAGTTTTTTCATCTTCAAAAGGAATATTGGAAAAATCTACTATTTTATTCTGATTGACCTTAATAAAGCGCAAGCTCTCTTGGATAATAGTTAAATTCCGAAGTCCCAAGAAATCCATCTTTAACAAACCCACGCCGTCATAATCGGCACCAATAGAATACATATCGTATTGGGTAATAATTTTGTCGCCGTTACTTTCTCTTTGCAGCGGCGTGTATTCCGTAATGTCTTTGTCGGCAATCACTACTCCGGCGGCGTGCACGGAGGCATGACGGGCAACACCTTCGACTTTTCTGGCCAAATCTAAAATCTTCCGGGTGTCTTCTTCAATGCTGTAGGCAATTTTTAGTTCCGGACTTTGTTCTAAAGCCTTGTCAATCGTCATAGCGTGTCCTTGCCAGCCCGGCGGAATCATTTTGGAAATGCGGTCCGGAATTGCGTATGGGTATCCCAATACTCTTCCAATGTCGCGAACAGAGCCCCTGGCTTCCATTGTGCCAAAAGTAATAATCTGGGCTACTTTGTCGCGGCCGTATTTTTCGGTAACATATTCAATTACTTCGTCGCGACGGTTATCAGCAAAATCCAAATCGATATCTGGAGGAGACGGACGCATAGGGTTTAAAAACCTTTCAAACGGCAGCTTAAAATATAATGGGTCGATGTCGGAAATGCTCAAAGCATATGATACAATCGAGCCGGCGTTAGAGCCTCTTCCTGGACCGACCGTAATTCCTTGAGACTTGGCCCAGTTGACAAAGTCGGCGACAATCAAAATATAAGTTTCATAACCCTTTTTTAGAATAACCGAAAGCTCATAATCAACCCTGTCCGTAATTTCTTTAGTAATTTCTTTATATCTTTTCTTCAGCCCCTCATCGACTTTAATTTTAATATATTCCGCCGCGGTTTTACCGTTGGGCACCTCCAAAACCGGCATAATCCATTTGCCCAAAGGAATTTCAACGTTGCACATCGCGGCAATTTTGACGGTATTTTCAATTGCCTCCGGTGTTTGCACAAATAACCCTGTCATTTCATCGGGAGATTTAATATAAAAGTCCGGGGAAGAAATCATTGACAGCTTTCTACTCGGCGTATCAACAGTGGTTTGGGTTTGGATGCAAAGCAGTGCTTCCTGCGCTTCAGCGTCACCACTGTAAACATAATGGTTATCATTAGTAGCCACTAGCGGAATTCCCAGCTTTTTGGACATTTCAATTAATTTTGCATTCAGAATTTCCTGATCGGGAAGATTAGTATGTTTTTGCAGTTCCAAATAAAAATTTCCTTGCCCAAAAATTTCATTTAGCTCTTTAGCCCGTTTTTCGGCTGTTTCCTGCTGATTATTCATCAGTGGCTCCGAAACAAATCCGCCAAGACAAGCCGTAAGACAAATTAAGCCCTCACGATGTTCTCTTAAAAGCTGCAAGTCGGTTCGTGGACGGTAGTAATAGCCTTCCAAATTGGCAATGGAAATAATTTTCATTAAATTTTCATAACCTTGAATATCTTTGGCCAAAAGCACTAGATGGTTGGAATCCGTGTCGATCCCGGCTTCCTTATCGTGCAGTGTTCTTTTGCTAACATAGATTTCTGCACCTATAATTGGTTTTATTCCAACTTCGAGACATGCTTTATAAAAAGTAATCACGCCATACATATTTCCGTGGTCGGTTAAAGCGATGGCGTTCATTCCCAAATCTTTGGCGCGTTTTGCCATGTCTTTAATTTTTGAAAGACCATCTAGTAAAGAAAATTCGCTATGATTGTGTAGGTGAACAAATTCAGCCATTGGTAGTTATTTCATCAACGTCTAAAAATTCTCCATCAGGGGTTTTTAATGCATAATATCGTTTTCCTGTTGATGTGTCGGTATACACTTCTTTTCCATCAATTACTTCTCCCATAATAACTCTATCTTTACCCAGTTTTTTTGCTACCTGCAGAGCGGTATTAGCTCTACCTTCAAACGTATCTCTCTTCTCGTCTCTAATATAGTCAGTTTGTCCTACGCTAACTGTAATCCTGTGCCCATTTTCTGATTGGGCATTCCCAATTGCTTCATGATGCCTTTCTGATATTAGTTTGTCTCCGCTTTTTTCAGGATTATGTGTTCTTCTGGATACTATAGCCAGTTCCTCGCCCCCAATTCTAAACGCTAAGTCTGAAGCTCTTAATGTCTCATTTATAGTTTCTCCAACCGTTCGGAGAACTTCATCTCCCGTTGGAATTCCATATCGTTTATTAAATACTCCGAAGTCATCAATGTCCATTAAAGTTAATTCTAGAGGGGACGATCTTCGATCTCTTTCTACAGTTGCTATCTCTCGGTCGAGTGTTGCATCAAACAAAAATTTTGTTCCTAATTTAGTTAGAAAGTCCTTAGCCATTTTTTTTCTTGCTCCTGATAATTCTTTTCGCAATTTCTCTCTAACAATTTCTGAAGCAACTTTATCCCTTGCTTGTTCAGTGGCAACCTCAGGAGAAACTTCTGGATGATGTGTTTGAATTTTCGAAACTTGCACATCAACTCTTCCTTGAACTTCCGGGCGTTTGCTTATTTTTATTGGGTTTTCTCTTGGTGTTATATCTCCTGCCATTATTTTAATTCCTCCAAAATTAATTTTCTCACAATATTAACATCTATTTTCTTCTTGATTATATACATTACCTGGCCGATTGCAAATTGAATAACGTTTTCTTTGCCGTTCTTAAATTCTGCGGTCACTTTTGGATTATCTTGAAGAACTTTTTGCACAATTGCTCTTAATTCATTAATATTTATTTCTTCGGTTTTATTTGCTGTAAGAATATCTTCAATCAATTTTGCAGGTAAAATTTCGTCAATGCTTATTTTTTTATTGATAATGTAGTTGGCGATTTGCTTTGGGGTAACTTTGCCACTAGCATCTTTAACCGCCTGTTCAAAATAATTCGCCTGTTGATCGTCTTTGACTAAAATTTCGGCATCATACATGGATAAAGAAAATTCTTTTTCGAATCTAGTAAGTTTTTCGTCAGGTAATTCCGGAATTTGTGATTTAAGAATTTCAATTTGCTTCGCAGTCCAGCGGATTGGTGGAATATCAGGCTCCGGGAAATAGCGGTAATCATTAGCTTCCTCTTTAACTCTTTGCGAAACAGTGCCATTTTTTTCTTCGTCCCAACCTCTGGTTTCTTGCTTGGGAGTGTCGCCTTTTTCCAGAATTTCTAGTTGTCTTTTAATTTCGAAATCAATTGCTTTTTCGACAAAACCAAATGAATTAATATTTTTTACTTCAACTTTATATTTTGGCAAAATCTTGGAGTTTGAATTAAGTGTAATCGAAATATTGGGCTCCAAACGCATTTGCCCTTTTTCCATATCGGCATCGGAAACACCCAAATACCGCACAATTTGCTGCAATTTCTGTAAGTAAGCTTTAACGTCTTTGGCATTGTCAAAATCCGGTTCAGTGACGATTTCGACCAAAGGTACACCACTTCTATTAAAATCAATTAAGCTTGACCCACCTTCATGTGTTAGCTTTCCCGTATCTTCTTCCATGTGCACGCGGGTAATGCCAAATTTCTTTCCTTTTATTTGAATGTGCCCGCCTAAACAGAAAGGCTCGTCATACTGGGAAATCTGATAACCTTTGGAAAGGTCGGGATAGAAATAGTTCTTACGGTCGAATTTAGCAAATAAGGGAATCTGACAGTTTAAAGCCAGGCCGATTTGCACACACCACTCGATTGCTTGTTGGTTTGGGACTGGCAAAGCACCCGGTAGCCCTAAACAAACTGGACAAGTATGACTATTTGGTTTCTGACCAAAATAATCTGTCAAACAACCGCAAAACATTTTCGACTGCGTTTTTAGCTCGACGTGCACTTCTAAACCAATAATTACTTTATAATTCATAAGGCGTTTTTTCAAAAAATCTGGTTTCCTGTTCAAAAGTATGACCGATTCTAAATAGTAATTCTTCGGAAAACTTTGGTCCTAAAAATTGGATGCCAACCGGCAGTCCTTGAATAAATCCGGATGGTACGGATAACCCGGGAATTCCGGCTAGATTGCAATTGACAGTTAAAACGTCCGACAAGTACATTTTTAACGGGTCGTTAACTTTCTCGCCTATTTTCCAAACTACGGTTGGGGAGACTGGAGAAACAATCGCGTCGACTTTTTTGTAAGCATTTTCGAAATCCTGAATAATTAAAGTTCTCACTTTCATTGCTTTTTTGTAGTAAGCATCATAGTAGCCAACGGATAAAGTAAAAGTTCCTAGCATGATCCTTCTTTTTGCTTCGTTGCCAAAAGATGCGCGGTCGTTCCCATAGCGAATACCATCGAACCTAGCTAAGTTAGAAGAAACTTCAGCGGGCTGAATAATGTAATAAACGGCAATTCCATATTCGGTATTGGGCAAAGAAATGTTGATGATTTCGGCTCCAAGTTTTCCCAAAATTTTCAGTGAACTTTTAAAGTTATTGAAAATTTCCGGTTCAATTCCTTCAATATATTCCTTTGGCACTCCAATTCTTAAACCATTTATTCCGTTTGGCAGCGATTTTAAATAGTCAGGAACAATTTCCGGTGGCGTGGTGGCGTCAAAACTATCTTTTCCAGCAGTCACATTTAAAAATAAAGCACTGTCTTCAACGGTTTTGGTAAAATGGCCGACGCAGTCAAGTGAAGAAGCCATCGCAATTATTCCATAGCGGCTGACACGTCCATAAGTTGGTTTTAAACCCACAATGTTAGTAAAACTGGCCGGCAGTCTGATTGACCCGCCGGTATCGGTGCCGGTGGCAGCAAGTGCCATTCCTGACGTTACGCTAACCGCGGAGCCACTGCTTGAGCCGCCCGGGACATATTCCTCATTCCAGGGATTTTTAACCGCTCCAAAATCGGAATTTTCACCACTTGAACCGTGAGCCCAGGCATCTAAATTGGTTTTGCCAACAATAACTGCGCCGGCATTTTTCAATTTGGAAATTACGGTCGCGTCGTATGGAGGAATATAACTATCTAAGACTTTGGATGCAGCCGTTGTTTTAACTCCTTTGGTACTAAAAATATCTTTCGCGGCAATTGGAATTCCCAAAAGCGGTAAATCCTGCCCGTCTTTAATTAAAACGTCGGCTTGCTTTGCTTGCTCTAAAGCTTTGTCTTCGCAAACCGTAATGAAAGCATTCAGGTTTTGGTTTCTCATTCTTATTTGGTCAAGACAAGCAGTAACCAGCTCAACGGAAGAATATTGTCTATCTTTTAATCCTTGCATGGCTTTTTTTATGGTTAGATTATTTAATTTCATTGTTCAAGAATTGCTTTGACTTTAAACGAACCGTTTTGTTGACTTTTTGTGTTGGTTAAAGCTTGATCTGGTGATAGCGAAGGAGCGGTAGAATCTTCCCGTGTAACATTTTCCAAATTCGTCACCTGACTGGTTTCGTGGACTTTGTCGGTATTAACTTTTTTTAGCTTTTCAATATATTCTAAAATCTCCAAAAGTTGTTCTTCGTATTTTTGAATTTGATCATCTTTTAAGGGGAGACTGGCTAATTTGGCGATGTGTAAAACATCTATTTTCATTGAATACATTATATGGCAACCGAGAGCCGTTTGGCAATCGCCTCCCTGGCTTGGTTTTCTAGATTGTCGTCTAGTGTTTTCAGCGGAACTTTGGTCTGATATTTAATTTCGAGTGCTTGCTTAATTAAATAATCCGTCAGCAGGGGATTCTTGGGAAGTAGGGGACCGTGTAAATATGTTCCAATACTATTTTTATAAAGAATACCTTCGGTTTTATCTATACCGTTATTACCAAAACCCTTAACGACCTTTCCAAGCGGTTCGATTTTTTTACCTAGATAGGTTCTCCCTCCATGATTTTCAAATCCAATTAATCTGTAATTAAGTTTTTCAGAGTACGTGACGATATTGCCGATTAAGCGTTTACCATCTTGCTCCGGACTTTCAGTGTAAAAATCGAAAATTCTCAGACCTTTTATTTTGTTGCCGTTAGCCTCTTTATAATAATTGCCCAACATTTGGTATGCGCCGCAAACATAAATGCCAGGAATGCCTTTTTCAATTGCAGTATTTAATACAGTGGCTTTTGCAAACAAATCTTTAGCCACTGCTTCTTGTTGTTTGTCTTGAGCGCCACCCATAAGGATTATGTCGCATTTTTCCAGTTCATTTTCCCTAAATCCAACCTCGAGTCTTAAGACTTTGGTTGCTATCTGTCTCCACTCGCAGCGTTTTTGTAAAACCGTCACGTTACCCCGATCACCGTAGATATTCATCAGTTCCGGATATAGCCACCCAATAGTTAAAGTAAAATTATTTTTCATAAGATTTTTTTACCGGTTAAAATTTTCCGTACTTCAAGCATCGCCGAATAAGTCGGCAAAATATAGAGTGTTTCATTTGGGTTCAGTTTTGCCGTTGCTATGTAAATTGCATCTTCAAGATTTTCAAATATTTCGTATTTTTGAGTTTCCAGGGAATATTTAATTCTTAAAGCCAAATCATAAACCCGGTCGCCCGCAAGATATAAATTCATACTTTTTTTAATTAAAGTTTCAAAATCAATATCCCAAATCCAGGAAACGTCAGTGCCGTCGGGAATCCGGTCGTTTAGAATAATTAGTAAATTATTAGCGTCTTTTTCAGCGATTGCCCGCAAGGATTCATTAAAACTGGTGGGGTTCTTAGAAAGGAAGAGCTGAATATTTTTGCCGGCAATTTTAAGCAGTTCCTGCCTCCCAAACGCGGGCTGAAATTTTTTCAGACCTTGATTGACTTGTTCTTTCGTGAGTCCAATTAATTTAGCTACTAAAGCAGCGGCTTGAATATCATAAATTGCATAAGTACCGCTCAGTGGTAAAAAGATATCGTTTTGTATTTCACGTTCCGGTCTTTTTAGTCCGCAGCTTAAACAGCTCCAATCGCCGAGATGCGAAAAATAATGAGTTGCAAAAGTTAATCTTTTTCCGCATTTCGGACAAAGAATTGAGTCGGCTGCGTGTTCTTCAACGTTATTTCCTTTAGAATTTAATCCAAAATAATGCGTGTTTTTTAAACCATCACCTAAATATGCAATTTGCGGGTCATCGGCATTTAAAATAAACAGTGCTTTAGTTAGTTTTGTATAAGCTTCTTTCCATTTTTTAGCAATCGTATCGATTTCACCGTAGCGGTCAAGCTGATCACGGAAAAGATTCAAAGCAATAATATAATCTGGTTCAATAGTCTTAGTAATTTGTGGCAAAGTATTCTCATCAACTTCAAAAATAGCGAAATCTTCGCTTAAATTTCCTTGCAGATTACTACTTACAATAAGCGCTGAAGCAATACCGTTTAAGAGATTTGCTCCAGAAGAGTTTAGCGTAACTCTCTTACTGTTAGTTTCTAAAATGGTTTGTAATAGTTTAGCTGTCGTTGTTTTACCGTTGGTTCCCGTTATTAAAATCACTTTTGTGTCTGAGTTATTTAATAATTGATTAATAAAATGCGGATTTAATTTTAAAGCGATGTGTCCCGGCCAAGTCGAACCATGTCCGAGATTCAGAGCTTTACTGATGTTGGAAATTATTTTGCAAAAAAAAATAATGAGAGAATTTAACATAAATTTATCCTTCGATTTGACTCAAGATGATGCTCGCATCACATCGAGCGTAGGATTTTAATGCGTTCTGCAATCGGAGGGTGGGTATCAAAAAGCGAAGTAAACATTTGCTTGGTGTTTTTCCCTTTAAACGGGTTAACAATAAATAGATGCGCAGTGGCATTGCTGGCACTTTTTAAACTGTGCGGATCTTTAGAAATTTTTTCTAGAGCACTAGCTAAAGCTTCCGGATATCTGGTTAGTAAAACTCCCGAAGCGTCTGCTAACAGCTCCCGTTTTCGGGAAACCGCCAACTGAATTAAAGTTGCCACCACGGGCGAAAGAATTGCCAGAACAATGCCAATAATCAAAAATATTATTTGGAGATTATTATTTCTATCTTCTCTGTCGCCGCCAATTCCGCCCCACCAAAGTTGCGTCATAAAAAGATTTGCCAGAATAGCAATAAAGCCAACCAGCACCGCCACAATTCCCATTAGCCGGATGTCGAAATTTCTGATATGCGAAAGTTCGTGGGCGATTACTCCTTCAAGTTCGCTTTTGTCCAAAAGCGGCAAAATTCCGCTGGTGACACAAACAATGGCGTGCTGTGGATCTCTTCCGGTTGCAAAAGCGTTTGGAGACGGGTCATCGATAATATAAATTTTGGGTATTGGTAAACCATCACCAATACAAAGATTTTCTACAGTGCGGAAGAGTTCTGGGTTATCGGATTTCTTAATTGGTTTAGCTCCCGATGTCGCTAATACAATTTTGTCCGAATAGTAATAACTACCGATGCTCATAATTCCCGCCAGAACCAAGGCGATGCCAACAAAACCCAAACCATAACCTAAGGCGTTGCTAAAAACGTAAACGACGGTGGTGATTACCAACACAAACAAGACCATTATTAACCATGTTTTATTCTTATTGGCCGAAATAGCGGAATAAATGTTCATAGTCTAGAAACTAACCTTGACGGGCTTTTTTTCTTCATCGGTCGTTCCAAAAAACTCTGCTTCCTGAAAATTTAAGATCTTGGCAAAAAGCATGTTCGGAAAAACTTTAAGCTTGGCATTGTAGTTTAAGACAATGCTGTTGTAGAACTGTCTGGCGTAAGCAATTTTATTTTCCGTATCGGAAATCTCTTCCTGCAGTTCCATGAAATTCTGGCTGGCTTTCAAGTCAGGATAGGCTTCCGCGACAGCGAAAATTGATTTCAATGTTTGACTAAGTTTATTATTCGCTTCTGCTTTTTCCGCCGGACCTTTGGCCGAAACAAGACTGGCACGCGCCTCTGTTACTTTTTCAAACAGTTCCTTTTCATGTTTAGCATATCCTTTAACTGTTGCAACCAAATTAGGAATTAAATCGGTTCTGCGTTTGAGCTGGACATCAATTTGCGACAAAGCTTCGGACACCCGCATTTTGGCCACGATAATACTGTTATACAAATACCAGGTAAAAGCACCAATTATTAAAACGACTGCCAGTAAAATTAATGTGCTGTTCATTTACGACACCTCCTTTCTATTTTTGTAACCATTCTAGAAATTCATTATACGATAATGTATTTAAGATGTCATTATTTGTCGCCCAACCGCGTCTAGCCATTGCGACCCCATATTTCATTAATCCCATTTGCCAAATGGCGTGGCTATCCGTGTCAATCACCATTTTTACACCGGCAGAAACTGCTAGTCTGATGATTGAATCAGGAAGATCGAGGCGCTCCGGCCAACTATTAATTTCTAAAGCTTTATTATTCTGTTTACAAAATTCAAATATCTTTTCCCAATCAAGTTCATATCCGGACCTCTCGTTTAAGAGTCTGCCTGTCGGATGGGCGAGAATTTTTGCTTTCGGGTGAGATAATCCGGCAATTATTCTTTTGGTCATTTCATCACGGTACAAATTAAAAACGCTATGGACAGCAACAATTGTTCCGTCTAAAATGTCTAGACATCTATTGTCAATTGCCAAATCTCCATTGGGTAAGATATCTGTTTCGAGTAATTTAAATATGCGAACATTTTTTATATCTGATTTTAGTTGTTCAATTTTTTCATCGCGTTTTTGTAAGATTTCGTATATTTTTTCAGGAGTGTGTTTTGCTTGACTTGGATTGTGTTCGGAAAAACCAATATATTCATAGCCTAACTCGTTGGCTTTGGCTAAGATTTCGGAAAAATTATTTTTGCCCAGATCGTGACTTGGTTCAATTGGATAGTTTGAATGCAAGTGCAAGTCGCCTTTAATATTTTTTAGTTCAATCAATTTCGGTAGCCGGTTGTCTTGTGCCGCTTCAATTTCGCCCAAATCCTCACGGATTTCCGGCGGAATCCAAGGTAAACCGATTGCCTGATAAAATTTTTCCTCCGTGGCGAAAGCTTTAGTTGGTTGACCTTTCTCTTTTAGATATTTAATTCCGTATTCGGATAGCGAAAGTCCTTTTTTTAAAGCTAATTCCCTTAAATGAACGTTGTGGTTTTTGCTGCCGGTAAAATGTTGCAGAAGCGAGCCAAAGCGCTCCGGTGGCTGGACTAAAAGGTCAATTTGTTTACCGCCGGAGGTTAAAATTGAAGAAGAAACATCACCCTTTTCGATTATTCTTTCCATGTAAGGATAAGCGGTGAAATGTTTAAGCACCGCTTTCGGATTACTAGAAGCTACGGCTAAATCAATATCGCCGATTGTCGCGACCTGTCTTCGTAAACTTCCTAACGGCTCAATCTTGACGACGTCGGAACAAGTCTGCATATGAGCGACGATTTTATCAGCAACTTCTTGAGCATATGGTAAAGTCATGCGGGTGGTTTTTCCGGCTCCTTGCCTAAATTCGGCGATGGCTCGTAGGATATCGGCTTGAGATTTTTCACCAAAGCCTTTGAGAGGCGCAATTTTGTTGTCTTTGGCTAGCTTCTCCAAGTCATCTAAAACAGTCGTCGGATTTTTTAACTTGAACTCAGCCGTTAATCGGTAGGCTTTTTTCGGACCAAAAGAGGGAACATCAAGTAGGACAAAAACAGAGAGGGGAATACCTTTGAGCGCCCATTCAAAATGCGAAACTTTGCCTTTTTCAAACAATTCTTGCAAACGCAACGTCAAAGTCTGTCCGATACCGGGAATATCTACCATTTTTCCTTCTTTATAGTAATCTTTGACTTCTTTAGTTAAGCTACTAATCGTTTCCGCGGCGTTTTGGTAAGCGACAATTTGAAAATGAAATTTTCGTTCATTTTTAATTGTGTAAGCAGCTGCCACGTTTCTTAATAACTTGGCTAATTCTTGATTTGACATTATTATTATGAAGCATAACAGAGCATTGACTAGATTTCAATAATTTGTTAGGATTGAACCGTTTGGGGTGGTAGCTCAGTTTGGTTAGAGCGCTTCCCTGTCACGGAAGAGGTCGCGGGTTCGAGTCCCGTTCACCCCGCCAAACAAGTTCTGCCCTCAAAATTTCTGCCTGGAAAGGAGTAAAAATGCCAAAAGCGAAAAAAATAAAAACTGCCAAGAAAGAAGGGTTCTTAACGCAAATTAAATGGGGAGAATCTTATACTAGTCTTTTTTTGGGAGCGGTGGTAGTAGTTGTTGCGTTAGTTTTAGTTTTTTCATTCATTAAGTCGAGGAACAATCTAAACCGTCAACAAACCCAATCGTCCTCGACAGTTGCCAAAGAAGAGGTTAAGGTAATGCCGAAGACCTACACGGTCCAGTCGGGAGACTATCTTTGGTCAATTGCCGAAAAAATTTATGGATCAGGTTATAACTGGGTTGACTTAGCTAATGCGAATCATTTGCAAAATCCTGGAGTTATATATGCAGGAACAAAATTAGTTGTTCCGGATGTTGCGCCAAAAATGCTCACTGTTCAAGCTAAACCGGTTCAGGTCCAAAATCCGATTACCGGCGATACATACACGGTTGTTAAAGGCGATTATCTTTGGGATATCGCAGTCAGAGCTTACGGAGACGGTTACCAATGGGTTGAAATAGCCAAAACCAATAACTTAACTAATCCTGATCTAATCTTTTCCGGAAACGTTCTTCAACTGCCAAGATAGTTCTAGCTCAAATTGTTGTATAATTAACGCAAGAGTAATTTTGCGGGATTAGTACAATGGTAGTATGCTACCTTCCCAAGGTGGAGACGCGAGTTCGATTCTCGTATCCCGCTCTGAAGGTCTGTCGCGTTTAACGCGATCTGCCACTCAAAGATTTATGTATCACGGAATTATTCTTGACGCTGAATTTAAAGATCCTTTGTTTCCTGAAGGATTTAAAGTCTTTGCAAAAAAGAAAAGTAGCACTAGCTCTTGGATTCTATATGGAATAGAAGTAAACGATAAGGATGTTAACGAAGTAATTTCTGATATTCAGGATAATATAAAAAGCAACGAACCATATTATGCACATTTATATAACGACGAAGAAGTAATAGTTATTTTTAAAAAGAGAGTTTTTCATGTCAAATCACATAATTCTACATGGATGCCAATAATAGAGTTTGGAAGAACATTAAATATTCCTGACGAGCAATTAGACTTTTGGCCAAACAGGTTTCAAGATGAAGTTCACTATTTCAAGAGTTAAGTTCTTATTGACGGAATCGGAAAGGTTTGATAATATAAGTCGTGCCCGCAAGAAGTTCTAAATCGCAATCTACAAAATACATCTTTGTCTCCGGAGGAGTCATTTCCGGTATCGGTAAAGGCACCACCTCCGCTTCAATTGCGCTTTTGTTGAAAGCCGCCGGTTACAGAGTGGCCCCGCTAAAATTTGAAAATTATCTTAATCTAGATGCCGGAACCATTAATCCGATTGAACATGGCGATCCGTTTTTGTGTGATGACGGTACCGAAGCGGACATGGACATCGGCAGTTACGAAAAGTTTTTAAACGAAGACATGGGCAAAGATAATTTTGTCACCATGGGTAATATTTACCAAACAGTCATTGACCGCGAAAGACGTTTTGAATATAACGGTGAAGATGTAGAAGCTATTCCTTACATTACGGACGAAATTATCAGCCGGATTGAAAATTTGGGACGCAAAAAAGACGCCGATATCGTAATGATAGAGTTAGGCGGAACCGCCGGCGAATATCAAAATGTTTTTTACTACGAAGCATCCCGCATGATGACACTGAAAAAACCAAATGATGTTTTACATGTTCACGTTACTTATGTACCAACGCCCGGACATCTTGGTGAACCAAAAACCAAACCGGCGCAACTTTCAGTTAGAACTTTAAACTCAATGGGAATTCAGCCGGATTTCGTTGTTACCCGCGGCGAAAAATATCTGGACCAGCGAAGAAAAGATAGGTTGGCGCTTTTTTGCAATATGCATAAGGAAGACGTCATTTCCAACCCGGATTTACCGTCGGTTTACGAAATTCCGATGGTTTTACATCAGCAGGAATTGGAAACAAAAATTATGACAAAACTTGGTCTGCCGATTAAAAAAGCTGTCCTTAAACCTTGGCAGGAATTTGTCGACAGCACCAAGAATACTAAAAATACGGTGGAAATTGCGATTGTCGGTAAGTATTTTGGCACGGGTGAATATCAATTGCGTGATTCTTACGCGGCACTGTTTGATGCAATTGATCATGCCGCTTGGGCACAGGGAGTTCACGTTATCACCAAATGGGTTGACGCCGAAAAAGTCGAATCAGCCATCGCTAAAGCTTTGGCCGACAAGAAAGAAGTCACAGATGGTGTTCGTGAAATAATTGGAGATGTAGCCGGCATTATTGTGCCAATCGGTTGGGGAGAGCGAGGCGCGGAAGGGATGATTGCCGCCGCTTCTTATGCCCGAGTCAACAAAATTCCTTATTTAGGACTTTGTTATGGCATGCAGCTGGCAGTAATTGCTTTTGCCCGGGATGTACTTGGTTTTAAAGACGCCAACACTGAGGAAAACGACAAAAAAACCAAACATCCGGTAATTCATTTTATCCCCAGTCAAAAAGAATTAGTTAAACATCGTGCTTATGGTGGAACAATGCGACTGGGTGGCTGGGATGCAAAAATAAAAGTTGGCACCAGGGCATTTGAAATTTATCAGAGACATCACGATTTTAAAAATGCCGAAAAGGGGATTACCAGTGAACGGCACAGACACAGATATGAATTTAATGATGATTTTGCCAAAGATTTTGAAAAACACGGGATGATAATCTCTGCCCGCTCCGTCATCGAAAATTTGGCTGAGATTGTCGAGCTACCAAAAGCAATACATCCATTTTATTTAGGCACTCAAGGACATCCGGAATACAAAAGCCGACCGCTTCATCCCCATCCAATCTTTTTGGAGTTTATAAAAGCCTGTAAAAATAATTCTTGAGTAATTCCCAAAAGTAAGTTATAATAATTAGCTATGATTTCAACTATTGATTTTGTTCCGGGAGACGTCGTTAAAGTTTATCAAAAAATTCAGGAGGGTGAAAAATCCAGAACGCAGATTTTTGAAGGTGTTGTTTTAGCAATTAAAGGCCGCGGGGAAAATAAAATGTTCACTGTTAGGAAATTAGTTGGTGATGTCGCAGTCGAAAGAATTTTTCCCATTGGTTCCCCAAGTATCGAAAAAGTTGCTGTTAAAGCTCATTCCAAAAATACAGTCCGCAGAGCTAAACTTTATTACTTAAGAGATCTACAAAAATAATCAATGTTTATTCCCAGTCCGACTGCCAGACTTGGAGAAGAAATCGCTTCCAAATTCCTCGCTAAAAAGGGTTACCAAATTATTGACCGGAATTTCCGTAAAGGATACGGTGAGATTGATATCGTCGCAACTTATCAAAACATTTTAGTCTTCGTAGAAGTTAAAACCAGGACAACCGGTCTTTACGGTGGTGCCATCGAAGCGATTAGCTACTCAAAACTAAAAAAACTCACCAGAACTTGTGAATATTACAAAATGCTTCATCCCAAACTTCCACAAGCTTTAAGAATTGATGCAATTTTAATCGATTTGGAAAACGGGGAACCCAAAAACATCGAGCATATTGAAAACATCAGCGGATTTTAATAGAATTACTATATGGAATTTATCAATGTTCTTAAAAATAGGAGGTCAACGCGGAAGTTTTTGGATAAAAAAGTTTCAGGGCAACTAATAAAAGAAGTAATTGAATTGGCAAATTCTTCCCCTTCCGCCGGAAATATTCAGGCAAGGTCAATAGTAGTAGTTAAAGACTCAAACATTATCAATGAAATTAAACAATCTGCAAAAGGATTAATGAATTTCGAAGGAGAAATTCCTCTTCTTTTAGTCATTTTGGCCAAACCGAAGGAATCCGGCGAAAGATATGGAGAGCGCGGAGAAACACTGTACGCTTTACAAGATGCCACAATTTTGGCTTCCTACATTCAGCTAGTTGCGGTATCAAGGGGTTTAGCGACTTGTTGGGTTGGATATTTTGAAGAAAAGAAAGTTTCTCAAATTTTAAAACTGCCTAATAATGTAAGACCGGTTGCGATGATTCCGCTTGGCTATCCATTTGAGAAAGTTCCCGCAAAAGAACGAAAAAAATTGAATGAAATTATCCTCAAGGAAGTATAAGGTATACATCGAAAAGATTTCTGGATTTTAAGTTGACATCCAAATTCATTAGTATTATTATTTGTTCACAAATTCATGAACATAGAAATTTTTGGACATACGATAATTGATACAAGAGAACGTGACGAGTTCGGGAGATTATATAGTCAACCTTTGACAGAAAAAGAAATAAGAGCATCTGACCATATTCTTAGAAGAGCGAATCAGGACTATGTTCCACGTCTTAAGGACTTAACTCTGAGAGATAGAATTCAAGAGATACGTGAAGAAATTGGTCGTTTGATAAAAAGATAGCCATTAACCACATCAAAAACATCAGCGGATATTGACTTTGGAGTTAAGCGAACATATACTATTTTCAATATAACAGAGGCATATAAAACACCAAAGCATTCTTTATTAAGAGACGTCATAATAGATGGAGACGTACAGGGTTGTATTGAATGGATTAACGTACAACCGAACGGAGCTTTATTTATGCAACCGGTATTAAATAGAAGACATGATCTAGCTAGAAATCCACAAGTAAGAGCGGCAATACGAGTCCAAAAAGGAAGACCACCGGTTACGTCTCAATAACCCTAATTAACTCTTTAGAAGCCTGATTTGGTCTCGTAAAATCGTGGCGGTTTCGAAATCTAATTCCTTAGCGGCTTCGTGCATTTCCTTACTTAATCTTTTGACTAACTTCTCTTTTTCATCCGACAACAAGACGTCTTTTTTACTCAAAGTTAACAAATAATTTATTTCTTCTTCGTGTTGTTCTTTTTCCACCATTCTCTCCCGGATAATTTTTTCAATCGAGCGGGGAGTAGTATGGTTTTTTTTGTTATAAGTCAATTGAATATCGCGTCTTCTGTCGACTTCGTCAATGGCTGCTTTCATCGATCCTGTTACTACGTCGGCATACATTAGCACTTCGGCGTCAACATTTCTGGCCGCTCTTCCCATGGTTTGAATAAGTGATGTTCGGCTTCTTAAAAAACCTTCTTTGTCAGCGTCTAGAATAACAACCAGTGAAACTTCGGGCAAATCTAAACCCTCCCTTAATAAGTTTATTCCGACCAGAACGTCATGGTCTCCCCGTCTTAACCTGTCCAAAACGTCCTGTCTTTCCAAAGTCTCAATGTCCGAATGTAAATAAGCAACTTTAATATTTCTTTCTTCAAGATAGGAAGACAAATCTTCGGCCATTCTTTTGGTCAGAGTAGTAACCAAAACCCGCTGTTTTTTCTTAACCCGTTTGGCAATTTCTAAAATTAAATCCTCAATTTGTCCCTTCGTCGGCCGGATCGTTACTCTCGGATCAACTAAACCGGTTGGCCGCACTAATTGTTCGACAATTCCGTCATTTTCGGTTGCCAAAGACAATTCATATTCGTCCGGTGTCGCGCTAACGTAAATACGTTGCTTAGTCCTTGGCATAAATTCCTCAAACCGGAGCGGGCGATTGTCTAAAGCCGAAGGTAAACGGAATCCGTATTCAATTAAAGTTTCTTTTCTGGCCCGATCGCCGTTATACATTCCCCTAATTTGCGGAACCGTGATGTGTGATTCATCAATAATGGTTAAGAAATCGTCGGAACATTTTTTGAAATAGTCTAGTAGAGTATAAGGCGGCTGCCCCGGCTGCCGACCATCAAAATAGCGGGAATAATTTTCGATGCCGTTAACGTAACCCAGTTCACGAATCATATCTAAATCAAAATTGGTGCGCTGATTCAATCGTTGCGCTTCTAATAATTTACCCCGATTTTTCAGTTCGGTTACACGTTTATCCAGGTCGCTTCGAATCTGAGGAAAAACATCTTTGTAAGAATTTGGGTCGGTCATATAGTGTTTGGCCGGATAAATCACCGCCGTTTTTAATTCATTAATTGTTTCGCCGGTCAACGGGTCAAATTCCAAAATCGCCTGGACGATACTATTCTTCATAACCATTCTTAAACCGTAGTCCAAATACGCCGGGAATAAATCGATATCTTCACCCCTAACTCTAAATGTTCCGCGGCTGGCGCCATAATCGTTTCGCTCATATTGCAAATCGGCCAGGCGCACGAGAATGCTTTTTTGGTCAATCCTCACGCCCTGAGCCAATTCCATAACAAATTTGCCATACTCCAGAGGCGACCCAAGATTGTAAATGCAGGAAACCGAAGCGACGACGATGACGTCTTTTCTGGTCAAAAGGTTAGTGGTTGCTGCCAACCGTAATTTGTCGATTTCTTCATTAATCTCAACCTCTTTTTCAATATAGGTATCACTTTGCGGTATGTAGGCTTCAGGTTGATAATAATCGTAGTAAGAAACAAAGTAGCAAACGGCATTGCTAGGGAAAAAATCCCGAAATTCCTGATAAAGTTGTCCAGCCAAAGTTTTGTTGTGGGAAATTATCAGTGTTGGCTTTTGCACGTTTTGAATAACGTTTGCCATCGTAAAAGTTTTTCCACTGCCGGTAACTCCTAAAAGAACTTGGTTTTCTTTATTTTCTTCTAGTCCCTGGGTTAATTTTTCTATCGCCTGTGGTTGATCGCCGGTTGGCTTAAAATCCGAAACCAGTTTAAATTTCATCCTTCAATTTTAACACATATTGATACTGTTTGACTGCTTGACAATGTTTGAATAATTTTCGTATAAAATAATAGGACACAAATTTTGCGTCCAAAAGAAATATGTCAGGAGTTTTATACCGAAAAGAAAGAGCAGTGCTGGAGTTTTTAGCCCAATTTCAAAGGCAATTTGGTTACTCGCCGACATTGGCTGAAATAGCCCAAGGCACGGGGCATAAAAGTAATTCGACTGTCCATACCTTAATCAGATCTTTAGTTGATAAAGGCTATGTACAAAAAGTGGACGGTAATACACGGGTGCTAAAAATCGTTGACGAAAAAGTGACACTGTCTTTAATGGGTAGTAAACCGGCGATTGAACTGCCGTTGTTAGGCTTTATTGCCGCCGGAAAGCCATTGGAACCATATACCGACCCAAACGCTTCTTTTTTTGTGTCGGCATCACTTTTGTCTGGGAAAAGCACCGCTTATGTTTTACAGATAAAAGGCAAGTCAATGATTGAAGACGGCATTTTAGACGGGGACTATGTCGTGATTGAAAAAGTGGCCGAAGCGGTAAACGGCGACATTGTGGTGGCGATTGTCGACGATAATCTGGCGACACTAAAAAAATTCTTTAAGGAAGATGGCCGAGTGGTTTTGCGACCGGCCAATTCGGAAATGTCACCAATTTATCCAACGCAATTAACGATTCAAGGAAAAGTGGTAGGATTGGTGAGGAAATTTGAATAAGCCATGGAAAGAAGAGGTAAAAATACCAGTCCAGTTCAAGCTGATGCCACATCAAGATATCAAGCGTTAATGTATGAACGAACAAGACAGTCTGTTCCGCAACCTGCTTCTTGTCTGGCAAGTTATCTAAGGAGGAGAAGCACCAGAGGGTCTACTCGACAAAGCTAGAATAGTTTATCTTCTGAATTTAATAATTTTTAATTTGTAGTTGATATAAAATAAGCAGCCGAGAATTAAAAAAACTACAATCGCCAATTCAAATTTACGGAAATATCCGCCCAAAATTCCCCATTTACTGCCCAAATAAAAACCGACATAGGTAACCAAAGGGACATAAATTAATACAGCCAGCAGATTGCTAATTATAAACTTCGTGAATTTAACTTCGGTAATACCAGCGGCAACGGCGATGAAAGATTTGACTCCCGGTAACATTTTGCCTACAAAAACTACCGGTGCTCCGTATTTTTTGATCCACGTTGTTGCTAATTTGTAATCATGTTCCGTCACCAGAATAAATTTACCATATCTTTTGATTAATGAGAGCAGTAAATTTTCTTCTAACAAAAACCCAATGGCGTAACCGATTAAAGAACCAACAAAATCACCGAAAATTCCAGCTATAATCACGAAAAGTAAAACTAAATTTCCTTGACTAGACAAAAATCCGGCAAAAGGCAACGTTACCTCCGAGGGAATTGGAATTGCGGAAGCGTTTAAAACCATTAAGGCGAAAACGCCGAAGTAGCCTGCGGATTGGATTAAGTGTATAATAATGCCTGGGAAACTTTCTAACATAAATGGGAATTTTATACATTGTATCAACACCAATCGGAAATTTACAAGACATCACTCTTCGGGCAATCGAAATTATTAAGAAAACCGAATATATTGCTTGTGAAGATACCCGCAAAACCGGATTTTTAATTAAAGCTTTGTCGGAACAGTTTGGTTCGTTTGGCGACAAATTTCTGTTTTCGGTTTACGAAGAGAATGAAATTAAAAGAATTCCGGAAGTACTAAATGTTTTGGAAAACGGCAAGAATGTGGTTTTAGTTTCCGACGCCGGCACACCGCTTATTTCCGACCCTGGATTTAAATTAGTCCGCGAGTGCATCGCTAAAGGAGCCCGAGTCGAATCAATTCCCGGGCCCTCATCGGTGATTTCAGCCTTAGTTGTTTCGGGACTTCCTACGGATAAATTTACCTTTGTCGGTTTCTTGCCAAAAAAACCCGGACATAGATTATCGCTTTTAGAAAATTTGCAGAAATCCTTGGAATTAGTTAAATCTACAATCATCTTGTTTGAGTCGCCTTTTCGTTTGGTCAAAACGCTGGAGGAGCTAAAACAGGTTTTTGGTGATAGGGAAGTAGTTGTGGTCCGGGAGCTGACTAAAATTCACGAGGAAGTGAAAAGAGGAAAAATCTCGGAATTGATTACACATTTTCAAAAAATTAAACCCAAAGGAGAAATCATCGTGCTTTTCTAAAGCGACTTCAGTTGGTTTTGAATCTGCGAAAGCCGGTTATATTTCGCGACCCGTTCGCCTCTAGCCGGTGCGCCAAACTTAACGTAATCAGCCGATGCGGCCACCGCAAAATCGGCGATAAAATCATCATTTGTTTCGCCGGAACGATGGGAAACTGTAATTTTTAGTCCCGCTGCCCGTGCCATTTCCACTACCGCCAAAGCCTCAATCACCGTCCCAATTTGGTTTGGTTTAACGATAATTCCCGTAATCGCTTTTTTCTGCAAAGCGGTCTGTAATCGATAAGGATTAGTTGCCGTTAAATCGTCTCCCACAATTAACATTTGACTGCCTAACTGCGAACAAAGCTCTGTCCAGTTGTCCCAGTCATCCTCGGATAAACCATCTTCAAGATAAAGAAAATGATATTGTTCGTTGAGCATTTTGTAAAAAGCGATTAAGTCTTTGGCCGAAAGAGAAGACGATTTGTCCTTAATGTGATATTGATTTTGCGAATAGAAATTGTCGGCGGCCGTATCCATGCCAAAAAACACATCAAAACCCAGTCTTAAGTTAGTTGATTCAACCGCACGTTTTAAAAGCAGTAACGCTTCTTGGTTAGAGGCCAGTTTCGGCGAAAAACCTCCTTCATCACCGATTAAAGTCGATAAGTTATTGGTTTCGATATTTTTTCTTAGAGAATAATAAATATCGGAAATCATTTTTAGCGATTCCTCGTAGGATTTAGATGTCGCCGGAATCACCAAAAATTCCTGAAAATCAAAATTATCCTCGGCGTGTTTACCACCATTGATTAAATTAAATAAGGGAGAGGGAATTTTTAGCGGTAGACTTTCTTTTTTAATAAATTCCCTAAGATATAAAAACAACGGCAGAACAGAGCTTTTAGCTGAAGCTTTGGCAACTGCCATTGAAACCGAAAGGGTCGCATTGGCACCCAGGCGCCCTTTGTTTGACGTGCCATCCAAATCAATCATTTTTTTATCAATTTCCTGTTGACGGGAAGCGTCCATACCAATTAAATTGGGGGCAATTAATTTATTAACGTTCATAAGCGCGTTTAGTACTCCCAAACCCTGAAAGCGCGCTTGGTCATTATCTTTTAAATCAACCGCTTCATATTTTCCGACCGAAGTTCCGGTGGGAGATGAGGCAATGCCGGTGGCGCCATCGGACAAAATCACTGTCGTTTCAACGGTCGGATTGCCTTTGGCGTTGAGGATTTCCCGGGCAGATATCTGTTTAATTTTGGCCATAGCGGTTATTTACGTAATAATTCTTTTTCGGTTTGCGCCAGCAGTTTCCGGGTTATATCAATGGCATCGGGTGAAACCGAAACACTGGTTATTCCCCAGGACACTAAATCTCTTACCAGCTCAGGATAAGTTGAAACAGCTTGTCCGCACATCGAAGCGGTAATGCCGTATTTATGGGCAGTTTTAACGACGTGTTCAAAAGCCCATAGCGGCGCCGGATACATTTCGTTAAATTCACTGGCAACTTCCGAATTGTCTCTATCAGTTCCCATTATCAACATCGTTAAGTCGTTGGAACCAATCGAAACGCCGTCGATGCCAACTTCGATAAACTTTTCAAACATTATGACGTTAGAAGGAATTTCCACCATCATCCACAATTTAAAAGTGGACGAGCGTTCCAAGCCCGCTTCGTTAATCAGTTTTTTAACCGCCACTAATTCTTCCACCGTCCGGACAAACGGAATCATAATCCACAAATTTTTATAGCCCATTTTGTTACGGACGATTTTAATTGCTTCGAGTTCCAGTTTAAAAACTTCGGGATCATGAACGTAACGGAAAGCACCCCGAAAGCCTAGCATCGGATTACTTTCTTCCGGCTCAAAATCCTTGCCGCCGACTAAATTGCGGTATTCATTGGTTTTGAAATCCGAAGCGCGGTAAACCACCGGCCGCGGGTCAAAAGCCGAGCAAAATTTACCCAAATCGGTTGCTAATCGTTCAATAAATTCATGACGTTTGCCGTCTCTGATCATTTTTTTTGGATGCACACCAATGCCCGCCATCATAAATTCAGCCCGCAGTAGTCCAACGCCATCCACGTTTCGTTTGGCAATTCCGTCGGCCAAATCCGGTTCCGCCAAATTGACATACAGTTTAGTCGCGGTTTTAACATTGAGATATGGATTATCAACGTGTCGGGTTTGTTTGGTGGCAAATCCACCTTTGTAGACTTCACCGGTCGTGCCGTTAACCGTAATAATATTACCGTTTTTAATCATTTTTGTGGCTTTGACTGTGCCGACCACCGCCGGAACACCCAGTTCCCGCGAAACAATTGCCGCGTGAGAAGTTCGTCCGCCGCTGTCAGTAACAATGGCGACAGCTTTTTTCATCGCCGGCACAAAATCCGGGTTGGTTTCCGGCGCGACTAATACATCGCCGGGCAAAACTTTGTCAATTTCTTTGGCGGAAAAAATCACCCGCGCCGGACCGGCGGCAATCCCGGGACTGGCCGGATCACCTTTAAGAATGACGTCCGACGCCGGCACATTTTTAACCGTGACCACATCGTTGGTAGTTTTGGTGGTAGTGACAGAACGGGTTTGTACAATAAAAATCTGGTTTTCCTCAATTGCCCATTCAATGTCCTGCGGAAAATAATAATGTTTTTCCAGTTTCTCTCCAAGTTTTGCCAAGTCGACAATCTGCGCATCGCTTATTTTTTGTTTGGAGCCCATTTTTTCCGACAGCTTAACTTCTTTGTTTTTGGTGCCGACTTTGACCAGCATTTCATGCTGCAAGGAAAACTTTTTGGTGGTAATCGAAAAATCGGATTTTAAAACTTCGTAATGGTCAGGGTTTTCCTCACCCTGCACAATCAATTCACCTAATCCATAAATTGCTTCGATCACAATCTTCGATTTATCATTGGTGACCGGGTCAATCGTAAACATCACGCCGGATTTTTCCGACTCAATCATTTTTTCCACCACCAAAGCAATACCTACCAAGACGTGATCGAAGTGTTGTTGGTGGCGGTAAAAAATTGCCCGCGCATCAAAAAGCGACGCCCAACCCTCTTTTATTTTTTCTAAAAGCACAGCGTCTCCTTTAACGTTTAAGAAAGTTTCCTGAGCGCCGGCGAATGAAGCGTTAGCCAAATCCTCGGCGGTTGCAGACGATCTGACAGCTACCAGTGGATGCTCCAAGGCTCCACCGAGCTTGTTATAGGCAGTCACGATTTGTTTAGTTAAATCCTCGGAAAGTTTTCCCGTGCGGACTAATTTTTTAATTTGCGCCGAAAGTTTATCCAAAGAATCCGAATTATCAAACTTGGCGGTAGACAACAGGTGCTTTATTTTAACATCGAGTTGATTATCTTTAATAAATTCATAGTATGCATGCGAAGTAACGACGAAACCGTTGGGAACAGGGAAACCGGCGTTAGCCATTTCACCGAGATTTGCACCCTTACCACCGACCAGCGGCACATCATTTTTGTCTATTTCCGTAAACCATGCAACAAATTTAGGCATTAAGATTATTATGGGAGAAATTTACAAAATTATCAAGCGGCTTGTTTCTTTAGGGGGTATTCTGAAACTTCGATGATTTGAATGTCGGGAGCCCTTTTGTACTTTGGATTTTTTTTGAGCGTTGGCTGGCCGTTTTCTTCAATCACATAATAGCAAAAGCCCTGCATTTTTTTAACCGCTTCGTAATCGGCGTGCCCAGGCACGCTCACCGGGTTTGCTTCATCGAAATTAACGGGGGAGTCATCGGCGGTAACAAAATAGGTCTTGGAAATGTTTACCACTAAGTGCCCCCATTCGGAAGGAATAAAAATATGGTCGCCAGGCTTAACGTGCACCACAAAGACTTGTTCTATTTCGTCATCAATCGGATTTCCGTTTGCATCCAAAGCTCTCTTTTGTAAAATCGCGATACCGTCGCCGAAAATTATCCAATAAGTTTCGTCCAATTTGCCAACGTGATAGTGTCCGTAGGTTTTAATGTATTCTCCGCCAACCGTTCCCGGTTCCCAAACCGTAATATTTTTTTGCTCACTACCACCGCGCACCATATGGTATTGAATTTCCGGGCCAGGAGCTTGTGGATCCATTAGTACTTCTTGCATTTTTTCGTAGGTTCTGGGCGCGTAATGTTTAGTAGAAAAATCTTGACTCATAAATCTTTTCTCTCTTCTTTTCTCAATTCTTCTGTTTCATCCGGTCTTTTGTAATCATCTTCCAACCTAAAAGTAGTACCAATTTCCGGCGTTGATACTTCCAAAACATCGCAATCGGTTATACCAACTAACCTATGTCTTTGTCCGATCGAGCAACTGTAGCCTTTGCCGCTTTCTAATTCGGTTTCAATTAATTCGCCTTGAGTATTGTCCCAAACCACTTTCGCCCGACCATTCAAAAGTAGCCAACTTTCTTGTTTTTGGTCGTGGACCTGCAATGAAAGTCTTTTTCCTTCATTAATATGTAAAATTTTCCCCATATAGGGTTTGTCTTCGGGCACCCAGTGTATTTCGTAGCCCCAAGGTTTTTCAATCCTTTTTGCAAAAGGGGAATTGCTGAACTTGGTTTTGTCAAACTGACTTAAATCAATCATATCTAAGACGCTGTTTTGGCAATCGAGTTTATAAAAGTTTTTAACTCATTAAATTTTTCGTCGACAACCTTCTTATCATATCCTTCAACGTTAAGCCGCAGTAACGGTTCCGTATTGGATGTCCGGACGTTAAAACGCCAACCGGGATAGGAAAAAGAAACTCCATCAATGTCATTGAATTCTCCGTCTTTATATTTCTCTTTTAGCGCAGCGAGAATTTCTTTAGAGTTTAACACCGCGAAATTAAATTCGCCAGATTCATAGCTCCTTCTTAGCTCCTCAACTATTTGAGACAGGGATTTATTTTCCTCGGAAATAACTTTAAGAACAATTAATATTATCGGTAAATTAGATTCAGCGTTGCCATTTGCTCTAAAGAACATGTGCCCTGACGACTCACCCGCAAAAATTCCTCCGGTCTTATTCATAGCCTCCGTTATGTAGGCGTGCCCAACTCTGACAATTTCCGATTTCCCGCCGAATTCTTTAACTATTTTCTGCGGACCCAAAATATCCCGAATATCAAAATAAATAATTTCTCCCGGATATTTTTTTAATAGTTCCCTGGCAACAATCGCCGTAATACTGGTAGCGTGAACAATGTTTCCTTTTTCGTCGATAAAATATAGCCTATCGGCATCGCCGTCTGTCGCCAAACCGAGATCGGCATGTTCTTCAATCACTTTTGCTTGAAGATCTTTTAAGGTTTCGAAGTTGAGGGGGTTTGGTTCATGAACAGGAAAACTGCCATCCAGCTCAAAATTCATTTTGATTAAATCAGCGGGAACTTTATCAAATAAAGCACTGATATATTGCGCTCCCATAGCATTTCCCGGATCCGCAACTATTTTTAATTTTTTAACCGTGGGATTTCCAAGTAAGTCTAAAGCAACTTTAACTTCATCTTCCAAGATTCCTGTTTTAGGAGTTATTTTACCCGGTTGGGACGGAGTAATTACTATTTTCTCTTCAGCAAGGCGCTTAACCTCGTCCATTCCGGTTGGCTTACCAATTTTCACTAATCCTTTCGGGCCACGTAAAGCAAACTTCATACCATTGTATTCTTTCGGATTATGGGAAGCAGTTATTTGTATTCCACAGTCATAACCATAATGGAAAACGGCAAAGTAAAAAGATGGCGTTGAAAGTTGCCCGGCGTCTATAACATTTGCACCTATCTCAACGAGGGTTTTCTTTGCTACTGCAAAAAGTTGGGGACCCGAGAGTCTCATGTCATACGCAAGGACAATGCTAAGCTGATTTTTACCTATCTTCTTAAGAAAAAATTTATAAATTGCTTTAATTATTTGAGCGGTGTTCTCTTCGTTTATTTGCGTAGGGTAAATTCCGCGGATGTCGTAAGACTTAAAAATTGACGGATCTATTTGCATAAATTAATCTTATAAATCGGCTAGGAAAAAGTCAATGGACCGCTCCAGAGAATAGGGAATTTTACCGGTTTTTAAAGCTAAATCCATCTCGAATAAATTTTGATAAGAAGACTTCAGTTTTTCTTCGCCAAACATTTTCGCTTGTCTTTGCATTTTCCCCAGTTGCCACGGCGCCATTCTTTTTACCTCGTCAATTTTGTCCGAACCGTCAAGATCAAGCATTATTCTGAACTGCCGAACTAGCATAAAGAAAATTAACTCAACTTCCATGCTTTGTTTTAATTCATGAAAAAGTTTGATCAGCATTTCCGCATTATTTGGTCTAACATTATCTAAAAAAGTGAATAGGATTTGCGGAAAAGAAAAAGTTTTAACCGTGGCGTTTTTTAAAAGCGCTTGACTTGTTTTAGAAAGTTCGGTCGATTCCCAAAAAACAATTGACAAGTTTTTATTGCTATTTAGATACTCGACAATCTTTTTCGTTTCGATTGCCGTCGATTTATTCTTAGTGAAAAAGTTTTCAACTAGAATCGTCTGCTCGCTGCCAAACAGCGATTTATTTTCGGCGTTTTGGAAAAACTGGTCGAAAGTTAAACCATCCCCTTCCAATAAAATTACATCAATCAGTTTATTTTTTTCCTCGAAATAAAAGTTACGCGAAGCCGCTAAATCGTTTCCGTGAATTAGCAATATCATACTATTTATTAATTATAGCCTTTCTATACTCGTCATACAGCATATTGGCGGTTTTTTGCAAATGACGACTTTGCGTAATATGTGGAACCAAGGCGCCGGAAAAATTGCGGGGAATATGCAGTAACTCGTGGATTAAGACCTTAATTTTTTCTTCCGGACCCAATTTATCGTAGTGCCTCGCTAAAACTTCTATGACATACGCCGGTTCCAATCCCAAAGCGTCCTGAAAAATCTTGGGAAACGACCAAATCCGGGCATAAGAACGCGATTTTGAACCCTGGGTGCGGTAACAAAAAATTTTATTCGGCTTAACGTAAGGCAAGTCGATAGTTCTGAGGATTTGCGTAACGTCTTTTTTAACATCCGGCGCTTTTTCCCATCCCAATTTCGAAGTTTGAATTTTGGTTTGCGTAGTTTTGACTTTTGAAAATTTCATTAATCTTTAATCAGTAATCTAGGTGTGTTTGTCTGCCACATAAGATGCAGCATAGGCATTCGGCTTGGTTCTGGCGACAAAACCGTTGCCGGTGACCATTCCAACCACTTCTTTAATCATGTTGCGTGTTTCGCCGTGCTCGCCAACATCAACGTGAATTTCCAGATTATAATTCGGCGCTTTGCCGTTTAGTTGCCTACGAAAAAGCGGCACGAAAACGGTAGCGAAATTTAAGGAGGTTAATGTTTCAGTATAAATTTTCTCCCGCAAGGTGTGGATGTTTTTCACCGTTTGTCTTCGCCAGAAATACTGTCCGCCAAAACCTTTACGGTGAATGACAATTGCCGTCACCAAATTAATATCCTTGGTTCCGTCAAGCGGTTTTTTCGAAGCGGTTTTTTCGTGCGAATCGGTGCCAATTACCAAGCTATATTCGGCATTCGGGTCTTCTTCCAAAAAATGTTTAATGTCACCGATAATTTGGTCTACATCCTGTTTACCATAGGTTGCGCTTTGAAAAATTTCGTCCGTCAAATCCTGGTTCATAAATTTTAAGCAGGTGTAAATTATAGCACAAATTACGCCCCCAGCAGCCATTTGAAGAAAGCTTCCGATGATTTATTAAACACTTTCTGGATTGACTGAATTGGATATTTTAAGTTAAATTTCTCAATCGGAAGGAATGTATTTTGTTCAGGCGGTGTCGGCGTTGGGACATAATCGATTTGTGGTTGACCTTTAACTTTCGCTAAATTTTTATATGCGCTGTAAACCGCCGTTGGATTGCCGTTTCTCAAAAAAGTGAACTGCGTAAACGGTCCTGAATCGGCGCGCAAAAGAAACGGCGTCACCGCGACAACGTTAGGATCATTCCAGTAATTTGCAAAAGCGTCGGTATAATAATCACTTTGCGTTTGGTCGGAAACTTTGTCTGACGTCCAGCCGGTTTCGGTAATAAACACCGGCAATTTTTTACCGGTTAATTGATAAATAAGCTCATTTTGATAGTAAAAACTGTAAATTCCCATGCTGTCGGTCGATGGGGAAGCGGTAAATCCGGGATTTGGATATGAATGACTGGCTAGTCCGTCGACTTCGGCAAAAATTCCCGGTACTTCGTTATTCATCTCCTGCATAAACGTAAATTCATCAATAGATTGTCCGGGAACATTCGCCGCTCCGTTATCCAATCCCGCCGCAATCACAAAAAAATTCGGGTTGGTTTGTTTAAAAATCTTGGTGGCGTAATCAAGGATATCGGCATATGTCGCCGGGTCCGGCGTACCGCCCCATTCGTCGCCGCGATTTGGTTCATTAAAGATGACGACGTAACGATTTTTTGTCGGCCAATTTAAGGAATTTAAAAAATTGGCAAAATCTAAAACGTCGTAATCGGATGGTTCGGACCATGAACCCTGAACAAAATAGTCTCCGGTGGTCGCTAGTCGGATAATCGGAATTAAATGTCTTCTCGCGCAATCATCCATAAACGCTTGCCACTTATCTAAATTTCTGTCCGAGGCTTGAATTGGAATCGTCACGTAACCCCAATCTCCACCTGAAGAATTAACCAGCGGTGCCGCGTCGGAAACTTCCGCCGGAAACAGAATATGAATGCCGAATTTATTATTTGGAGCACTTAGTGGATCATAAGTGGCATGTACAACATTCACAAATTGAGAAATAGCGAATAAACACGCAACCAGTAATAAAATTCTCAATGTTTTCATGTCTTCTCATTTTACACCAAACAGCAAATTTAAAGCGAACAGTAGCGAGCGAAGAGGCCGGTGGAAAGTAATCTGCCGTTTGATTTTTGTTCCAAAGCTAATTCTCCGTATTCAATATTTTCTTTGTTGAGACCTAAATAATCTTCCATAGTATTAACTAACATCAGTGAGCTTGAAGAAATTGCGTAAGCATTCACAATTACAAAAACAGGATTTGGGCTTAAAATCTTCTTACAGTTTTCTAAAAGCTTGGGGAAACTTTGGTTAAAATCCCAGGTTTCTCCGTTTGGTCCGTGTCCGTAAACCGGCGGATCCGTAATAATGGCGTCGTAGACGTTATCCCGCCTTGCCTCTCTGGCGGTAAATTCGGTGGCATCATCCAAAATCCAGCGGATTGGTTTATCTAAAAGTCCGGAAAGCGTTTGATTTTCCCTGGCCCAGGTAATTGACGGCTTTGAGCCGTCAACGTGCGTTACTTTGGCGCCCGCTTTAGCTGCTACCAAACTGGCAATACCGGTATAACCAAATAGATTGAGAAGATTGACCGGCTTTTGCGCTTTTGAGATTTTATCCTCAATAAATTCCCAGTTTAAAACTTGCTCCGGAAATACACCGGTATGTTTAAAAGGCGTTAATTTAGCATAAAATTTAATGTTCTGAAAAGCTAACGGCCACTTTTCCGGCAAATTATTTTGACTCCACCCGCTTTCAAGATATTTTGCGTCAGCTTTATCCCATTCAACCGGTGATAAATGCGGTTGCCAAATTGCTTGAGGATCCGGTTTACTAATAATGTATTGCCCAAACCTTTCCAAACGCAGCCCATTACCACTATCCAAAAGCTCATAATCTTGCCAACCAACTGTTTTAAGAAGTTGCATAATCAAATCTTAGCATAAAATGATAAAATAGGAATATGTTAATCGATGAAGCGACAATTACGGTTAAAGCAGGCAATGGCGGCAGAGGCGCCGCCACTTTTAAACGCAATGCCCAAACCGCTAAAGGCGGACCAGATGGCGGTAATGGCGGCAACGGCGGCGATGTTTACGCGCAAGGTATCAACGACATTATGGCTCTAATGGAATTCCGTTACAAAAAAAGCGTCCGGGGCGAAGATGGCATAAACGGAGCAAAACAAAATCTCTATGGTAGAAACGGCAAAGAGCTGGTTGTCTTTTTTCCGATCGGCACTCTGATTACGAATTTGAGCACCCAGGAAACTTTTGAGATTTTGGATACTACCACCAAAATTTTATTGGCCAAGGGCGGCAAAGGAGGCAGGGGTAACAATGAATTTAAATCCGCCACCAACCAAACCCCTTATTATGCGGAAAAAGGCGAGCAGGGTGAACAGAAAAGATTTTTTCTTGAATTAAAACTTATTGCCGACGTTGGCCTAATCGGCTTACCGAATTCCGGTAAAAGTTCACTTTTAGACGCACTGACCAATGCCCATCCGAAAATTGGCGATTATCCGTTTACCACGCTTGAACCGAATTTAGGCGTGATGAATGGCCTAATCATTGCCGACATTCCCGGGTTAATCGAAGGCGCTTCAGAAGGCAGAGGACTAGGTGATAAATTTTTAAGACACGTTGAAAAAACTAAAGTCCTGATTCATTGCTTGGATTGTCAGTCTGAAAATTATGACAAAGACTATGAAACTGTCAGGAAAGAATTAAAAGAATACAAAAGCGATTTAACCGTTAAAAATGAATTACTTGTTCTGACAAAATCCGACCTTATTAGTCAAAAGGACTTATCAAAGATATTAAAAATTGTGGACAAACTGAACAAAAATAATCTGGTAGTTTCTATTTATGACGACAAAAGTCTGGAAGAACTTAAAGCCAAAATCCTCGAACTTACGCAAAAATAGCACCGCCATATCTTGCCGTTCGCCTTTTCAGTTCTAATCGAACACGGCTAGTTGTGCGATTTATTGACGGGTAAACGCAAAAAAACCCCTTGCGGGGTCTTTTCGGGGTAATCTGCCTTGCGGCGGATCTCCTGCCTCTTCGTACTTTCGTATTCGAAGGTAAAAGCCATTATATATACTTATGAATGGTTTGTCAAGTAGCACAATTTACGTCAAACCCACCCAAAACAAAAATAGTACCCCATCTGGACCGAAGTTCGAACCTATCTAGCCTCAATCGATCCAACTGAGAAAACTACTTTTTTAGCATTTTCTAAATTTAAAAAGGAGGAGGAAAAATGAAGGATTTCACTCTTTACGACGAAACCACTTTCTATCAGAAATTTATGGCGGATTTAAAGAATTGTACCAAAGAAGTAATTATTGAGAGTCCGTATATAACCACCGGAAGAATGAATATGCTTATGCCGATCTTCAAAAACTTACTTAAACAGAAAGTAAAAATTTACATTATGACCAGGGATCCTAAAGAACATAGTGAGAGCATGGAAATACAGTCCGAAGAGACAATCTCCCAATTTGAAAGAATGGGAGTTCAGGTTTTACTTTGCACTGGAAATCATCATCGAAAACTGGCAATTTTAGACAGAGAAGTACTTTGGGAAGGAAGCCTAAACATTCTATCTCAAACAATAAGTAGAGAAATTATGAGAAGAATTGAGAGCAGACAGTTTGCAATAGAGATGTTTGAGTTTCTAAAACTCGGGAGATTTATTTAGGAAGTTAGTTGGTCACACAACTCAAGATATACGCCCGCTTATAAACAACGTTTGAAACCCACTATATTTTTTATATTTTAATTGTCAAGAGGCAAAAAACGGTCATTTTGAAGCTAATTTTAATTAATAAATATATATAAATAATAAAGGTGTATAATCTCTCCACCTAATTACTATAGGTGAAATATGACAGAGCAAAGAGCTGAAAACACAAATGCAGCAGAGACGCAAAAGATACCACTTGTAAGCGAGGGAGGAGTTATCCGAGTCGATACGGGTATTGTTAGCGTTAATAGTAGACTACGTCATTTCTTAGCTAAACCGGCCACTTACGAACAATCACACGAAGCTCAGAGCGCAGTTTTAAAAAGCGTAGATCCCTCAATTCTAAAGCTTGTTGAAGGCTGGGACTGGGGAAGTCACAAAGTTAAGCAATTACCAGTAGGTACAAGAGCGGTTATTTCAATTTCATATCCCAACCCCACTCATCCAGACATAAGTGTCTTCAGGCTTGGTGGAGTAATTTTGGATTCGAACGTGCCCGTAGGGACCCCACATTTCACATATCCGTGGGGAGAAAAGCCATTATTTTACAACTTTCCAATAGTAAAGGACAAAGATTGGGAGAAAAAAGGAGAAAAAGCGCAAGATTTCTTGAGAGCGAACCCAAAATTCTTACAGCTTTTGAGTCAAGGAGCTGTACAGTTCGAACTTAATAAGATTAGGGATGTAGAATTAATAATAGGCGTTGAAGAAATCACTAGGGGAAGATTTAATAATCTTTCGGAATATCTGGCATGGCTAGAGCCAGGATTGGATAAGGCTTGGAATGTTGCTATGGAACTTAAAAGGAAATTGGAAGCAGCGGGAAAACTAAGAAGAGACACTGAAAGAGCAGGGACAATTATCTATAGACAAGAATTTGAGTACGGTAAAGATGGAAGAGATTATTACAGAGATTCTTACAGTGCAAGTTTTTCAAGGAATTCGTGTACTTTTGAGTATTCTCACGCTACGATAAGTGGTAGCCGAACCGATTCTTTTACTCTCGAGCGAGGAAAGCAATTGTCTGATACTACTTATTCGTTACGTTCTGTTGGTTACACGACACCTGTTGTTCCTGGAGGTCAATCAATCTATACCTCATTTATCAACAGAACTGGAACCGAGCAAGAGAAAGTTGATCCGGATCCAAATAAGCCCGTGCTCATCAGATCAAGAATAGATATGTTTGACGAATTCGCTAAGGTCTGCGATGAAGTTACAAGATCTGTTCCAAAAAAATCTTGATCACGACCAAGGTTATGATGATCATAATACTACTAGTCAAAGAGTTCGGTTTGGTTGACACTAGAAGGCTCTAGAGTTTAGTATTTATATACATGGCTAACAATTCTATGAAAAGGAAAGAATTGACTCAGGACGTAAAATTAATCAAAAAGTGCAGGAAAACCTTAATTGATTTATATTCCAGCGACATAAATAAATTTATTGATATATTTTTCTATGAAAAAGGGGTCAAGCTCGAAAATGACAGCTTCCAAATTCTCGAGCAAGCGGGAATATTAAGAAAAGAAAATAAACAATGGTTTGCAAACGTGATGGTCTTTCCGTTTAAGGGGAAATTAATTGTTACCGATTTCCTTTTATCCTTGTATAAGAAAAAGAATGGAAAATTTACGAGAGGATTAGATGATGTATGGGTAATGTTTCCGCATGAAACTCTTCTATTTATTGATAGACTTGATGATATAAAAGGGAAAGTGGCTTTGGATATGGCATCAGGCTCTGGGGCAATCTCGTTATTTTTGGCAGACAGATTTGAAAAAGTTATTGCTTCAGACATAAACCCCAAGGCAGTTAAATATGCAAGATTTAATGTTGTTTTAAATAATCTTGAGGGAAAAATAACTAATGTTCAATCGGATTTATTTTCTGCGCTTAAGGATATTAGATTTGATTATATCTGTTGGAATGGACCAACGGTTGCACTGCCGGAAGTTAAAGAACCAGAAAAAGTTTATCCTCTTTACACTTACGGAGGTCCAGACGGAGCTGAATTCACAAAAAAGTTTTTAGATGAGGTCTTTACGCATGTTAACGACAAATTCAAGATTAAATGGTGGGATGGTTCCTTAGGCGACTCAAGTCAATCTGTGGTTGAACAATATATTCGGAAGAACCTTTCTAAGTTTCCAATAAAAGTGACAATTGACTTTTTAAATAAGAGGCGAGGCGTTCCCTTAAGGGAATATGACAGACTATATAAGAAGTATTGTTTGGATAAGTTCGATTTAAATCAAGGTGAAAATGGAAGAACCAAGATCGTTGAGAAATGGTACGAAATGTTAAGAAGACAAAAGCTCTTAAACGTATATATTTCCCTTATATCCATAGAGCCAAATAATCATTTCGAGGTGATCTATAAAGAAACAGACAAAACCTACGTAGGGCCAAGGCAAGTTTATGGTTTTGAATGGCATTATACATCCCGTAGATTCATTACTAATTATTTGAGAACTAATAGCGGCTTCTAATCTTGTTTCCCTTTATTACTGCATTACAGGTTTAAGTTGCGCATTCTAAATTTTTCCATGGATAAAGGTTCGAGCCATCCCAGATGGGTGTCTATTTTTGAAGCTATAATTCCCGAGTACCGCGTGCGGGAGTCGAACCCGCGATTTGGTGGCTGAAAACCACCCGTCCTAGGCCACTAGACGAACGCGGCACGAACTTTATTATAGCGTAATTGACTACTGCTAGTAAATAGCTTGTAAAGTTATAGTTGCGCTTGATATAATTCAATTTATGGGCCGGTAGCTCAGCGGTAGAGCAGGAGCCTTTTAAGCTCTTGGTCCAGGGTTCGAATCCCTGCCGGCTCACCAAAAAAGTTTAATTTATTTTATTGAGGTCGATTTTGATATCTGTAGACTTATAAAACAAACATTGTCTGGCAACTGCATTAGCAAATCTTCCCGCTTCTTCTAAATTTCCCGCCTGTTTATATTCGTAGGCAAATGAGGCGCTAAAAATATCTCCCGAACCAACTGAATCGACTATTTCATTTTCCGGAAGCGGAACTGTCGGTAGCAGAATTTCGTTCTCGCCTTTAAAAGCAACTGCGCCTTTTTCGCCAAGTGTAACAACGGGAATGACATTCAAATCTTTAGCCCATTCTTTTGCTTGAGCAAGCATTGTCGGCGAATCCTGCTCGGAAACAATAACGATATCCATCAACGGTAGAATATCTTTTGCTTCTATAAATTCCCTCACCAAAACATTATTCTCGGAATCGAAATTTCGATAAAATCCTTGCGGAATAAACACTTTCAAAGCACCTGATTTTAGATTTGCCGTAACTGATTGGATATATTCCTTGGTATAAATTGGTGACTGGGGAGCAAAAAATACAATGTCAGCCTGTCGTAAAACTTCGATAATAGAATCGTCTAAATCGACTGCAAAAGCGTCTTCTCGGTTGTAAGATTTTTGGGTTCGCAGACCTCCTCTGGAAACATTTTCATAAACTAAGGTTTTGTCTGCATTGGGCTGTGTGGGAAAAATATTCACACCGGTTAGATATTGAAAAAAATCTGGTCCGTAAGAAGCAATAATACTAACGTTGCAATCACCAAATTGTTTAAAGATTTTATTCATAAACATCGCCGGACTACCGGCGGAAGTATAAGAAGCGTTTTCCGAAACATTTTTATCAATGCAAACTGTGCCGACAATGCAGGTATTCATAGGAATGATTATAACATAGACACTACTCTTGTTTGTTCGTAAATTTGGGACTATAATAAATGTTCGCTAAATATGGATAAATTGGTTATTAAAGGCGCAAGAGAAAACAATCTTAAGAACATTGATTTGGAAATTCCCAAAAATAAACTGGTGGTTTTTACTGGACTTTCGGGCAGCGGAAAATCGTCATTAGCTTTTGACACCATTTACGCCGAAGGACAAAGACGTTACGTCGAAAGTTTGTCATCTTACGCCAGGCAATTTTTGGGGATTATGAAAAAACCGGACGTCGATTTAATCGAGGGACTTTCTCCGGCAATTTCGATTGACCAAAAATCCGCTTCGCATAATCCGCGCTCAACCGTTGGCACGGTGACGGAAATTTACGACTACTTAAGGCTTTTATATGCGCGTATCGGGCATCCGCATTGTCCAAACTGCGGCCGGGAAATAAGCAGAATGACCAAAGAACAAATCACCAACGCTGTTTTTGAACTGTTGGATAAAAAATTAAGTAAAAATTTAAAACTGCTAATTTTAGCGCCGATTGTCAAAGACCGCAAAGGCGAATACACCGAACTATTTACGGATTTAAAGAAACGCGGTTACAAAAAAGCCAGAATTGATAAGCAGGTCTTTTCCCTTGACGAAGAATTCGTGCTGATTAAAACCAATAAACACACCATTGAAGCAATAATTGACCAAATTGTTTTAACCAAAACGACCGATCGTAGTCGAATTGCCGCCGACGTCGAGCAAGGTTTAAAACTCGGTAGCAGTGAATTGATAATTTCGATTATTAGAGACATTGGGTTTGACCTGCCCGACAAACCAAAAAAAATGGAAGATGAATTTTTTTCCGAAAAATTTGCCTGCCCGGTTTGCAATATTTTTTTGCCCGAAATTGAACCACGCATTTTTTCTTTTAACACTCCGCACGGCGCCTGTCCGACCTGTAGCGGCCTGGGAAATATCTTAACGGTTGATAAAGATTTGGTGTTTAATGATAATTTGACGATTGGCGAGGGCGGCTTAATGCCTTACCAAAATTTGTTAAGCCACGAAACATGGGCGTCACGAACTTTTAAAGTTTTTTGCGCAGAAAACAATGTCCCATTGAATAAACGCTTGTCTGAATTTAGTAAAGAGCAAAAAGAACTGTTGCTTAACGGCACCGGCGAAAAATTGTATTACGTCGAAGGCGAAAACCGCTGGGGCAGAGAAACCGCGATTGAAGAACCGTTTATTGGCATTCTTGAAGACTTAAAACAAAAATACCAATCCACCGAATCTACTTTTCTTAAATCCCAAATCGAAAAGTATATGCGTTTTGAAACCTGTCCACAGTGCCAAGGCGCCAGACTGAAAAAAGAAGCTTTGTCGGTCACGATTAATACTAAATCGATTGTGGATTTTTCCGATTTGTCAATTACCGACGCTTATGCTTTTATTACCAACCTAAATTCCATCAGCGACCGGGAAAAAGAAATCGGCAAACTGATTCTTAAAGAAATTAAGCAACGTTTAACTTTTTTAATTGATGTTGGTTTGGATTATTTAACCCTGTCCCGCGGCGCACAAACTTTAGCCGGCGGAGAAGCGCAAAGAATCCGCTTAGCATCGCAAATCGGCAGTGGTCTAACAGGCGTTTTGTATGTTTTGGATGAACCATCGATTGGATTGCACCAACGGGATAATCAGAAACTGATTGACACTTTAAAAAAGTTAAGAGACTTGGGCAACACGGTTCTGGTGGTTGAACACGACGAAGAAACCATGCGGCAGGCGGACTATATTATTGATTTCGGACCGGGAGCGGGCGAGCAGGGCGGACATATTGTCGCCCACGGAACAATTGCGCAAATCATTAGTAACTCCAAGTCTTTAACCGGTGAATATTTGTCAGGAAAGCGGAAAATTAAAATTATCACCGATAAGGAGGTCGCGGAAAATATGAAAATATTGAGGATTGAAGGCGCCAAAGAACATAATCTAAAAAATATCAACGTTAATTTCCCTTTACATAAGTTAATTGTCGTGACCGGAGTTTCGGGCAGCGGCAAATCAACCCTGGTTAACGATATCTTATATCACGCCTTAATGCAAAAAAATAATCCTTATCACCGCCAGAAGCCGGGAAAATATTCAACCATTAACGGTTTTGAAAACATCAAAAACATTTTTATGATTGACCAGTCGCCGATTGGCCGGACGCCACGTAGTAATCCTGCCACATATATTGGCGCTTTTAATTATATCCGCGACCTTTTCGCCAAAACCAAAGACGCCAAAATTAAAGGTTATGGTCCTGGGCGGTTCTCGTTTAACGTTAAAGGTGGACGCTGTGAAGCTTGTGAGGGTGAAGGACGGATTAAAATCGAAATGCAGTTTTTGCCCGACGTTTACGTCACTTGCGAAGTTTGTAACGGAGCGCAATATAATCACGAGGCTTTGGAAGTTGAATATAACGGCAAAAATATTTCCCAAGTGCTTAATATGAGTGTCGCCGATGCACTAACCTTTTTTAGTTTTGTTCCCGGACTATCACACAAGTTACAGACTTTGAATGACGTCGGACTTGGCTACGTTAAACTCGGGCAGCCGGCACCAACTTTGTCGGGCGGAGAAGCGCAACGGGTTAAACTGGCAGCCGAACTTTCCAAACGCGGCTCCAACGCTTTATATCTTTTGGATGAACCGACCACCGGCTTGCATTTTGCCGATTTGGAAAAATTACTGAACGTTTTAAGAAGATTGGTTGACTTGGGTAATACCGTCATTGTCATTGAACACAACCTGGACGTTATCAAGAATGCCGACCATATTATTGATCTTGGACCCGAAGGCGGAGAAAAAGGCGGAGAGTTGGTAGTTGCCGGAACGCCGCAGGAAGTGGCGAAAAATAAATTATCCTACACCGGAAAATTCCTCAAGACAAGACTTGGAATTTAAAATAAGCTATAATGTTTTAGTGAAAAAAATCGGCTATTTTCTGTTTGCCTTAATCTTATTTTTCAGTTTTTCTACTAAACAGGTTTCTGCCGACTCCAATTTCTCCACCGACTATAACGTTACTTACACCATCAATCAAAATGCTATCACTCACGTTGACATTAATGCCAACCTGACCAATTTATCCACCAATTATTACGCTTCATCTTATTCCGTCGCAGTCGGTTTTAAAGACGTTGAAAATATTACCGCCCATGACGCGGGCGGAGCAATTACGCCTAAGATAACTCAAACCGATCAGGGAACAAACATTAAACTTAATTTTAATACCCGCACCGTAGGCTACAATGTGAAACAGAATTTTGACATTGGGTTTGACACTAGCGAAGTTGCCCAGAATTTCAACCACGTTTGGGATATCAATATTCCTGGCATTGCCAACCAAGCAGATTTTTCCTCATTTAACGTTTCCGTGATTTATCCGTCATTCTTGGGAAATCCTGCATATATTAAGCCAGCGCCTTCGGGCATAAACGTTCAAAACGGCAACCAACTTGATTTTACCAAACAGGATTTAGGCAGCTCCGGCATTTCCATTTCTTTTGGCAACTTCCAAATTTATAACTTTAATTTAACTTATCATTTGGCTAACCCGAATTATTTTCCGATTTCCACCGAAATCGCTTTACCGCCGGCTACTAATTACCAGGATGTTGAAATTGATAATATTAACCAAAAACCGACCAACGTTAAATTAGATAGTGATGGAAATTGGTTAGCAGAATATTCGCTGGTGCCTTACAAAAAGTTGGACGTTAAAGTCAGCGGAAAAGTTAAGGTCTATTTAAATCCCCGGCTCGAAGACTTAAGCAGTAACCAGCTAACCGAAGACTTACAAAGTCAGACTTATTGGGAATCCGATAATCCAAAAATTGCCGGTTTGGCAAAAACATTAAAAACACCGTATGCAATTTACCAATACGTTGTCAAAACTTTAAATTACGATTATAATCGCGTACAAGCTAATAGTCCGCGGCTCGGCGCTTTGCAGGTTTTGAATAACCCAAATTCCGCCGTCTGTTTGGAATTTAGCGATTTGTTTATTGCGCTCTCGCGAGCCGCGGGAATTCCGGCCAGAGAAGTAGAAGGTTACGGTTACAGCAACAACTCCCGCGAGCGGCCATTGTCGCTTGTCGAAGACGTGCTACACGCCTGGCCGGAGTATTATGATTTTGACAAAAAAGCCTGGGTGATGGTCGACCCGACTTGGGGAAACACCACTAGCGGAGTTGATTATTTTAATACTTTGGATTTTGATCACATTGCTTTTGTTATTCAAGGCGCTGCCAGCAACTATCCGATTCCCGCTGGCGGTTATAAACTACTAACCGGTAAAAATACTAAGGATATCGATATGCAAATTGGTTCTACTTTTACTCAAAATGCACCAATACTTAACGCTTCTCTGGAAATTCCGGACACTTTAATCGCCGGCCTACCTACCGACGGATTTATCAAAATCACCAACAGCGGCCGGGATTTTATTCAGGCGCAAACTGTTTTGGCCTCAACAAATTACTTAGAACCTTCCAATCAAAGCTTTACAGTTAAAGATATCCCACCTTATGGTTTTGTCAGTATCCCAATTTCTTTTTTCAAGACACCGTTTTTGACAAACCGTACCGATACGGTTAAAATTACAGCTGGTAATAATACTTTTAACAAAAATATCCGGATTCTGCCGTTTTTTGTCAATAAGTTAGTTATCTTAGGAGGAATAATATTTGTTAGTCTCTGTATCATTATATCGCTTGTTGCCCTCGTGCTCCGGCGTCTATCTCTTTTTCGACAAAGACGGAAAAATAATTTACGTGGGGAAAGCTAAAGATTTAAAAAAGCGTGTCTCCTCATATTTCTCCAATAAAGACTTAGGTGAAAAAACCCGCATTTTAGTTTCGCAAATTAGGCGGATAAAAATTATCGAAGTTGCTTCGGAAATTGAAGCGTTTCTCTTAGAAGAAAGGTTAATTAAGAAATACAAACCGCACTACAATATTAAATTGCTTGACGATAAGCGCTATCCGAGCCTTAAAATTACGGTTAAAGATCAATATCCAAAAGTTTTGTTGGTGCGAAAGCAAGAAGCGGATAATGCCCGCTACTTTGGACCTTACACTAGCGCCACGTCGCTTCGCACAGTTTTAAAATTACTGCGCCGGATTTTTCCCTACCAATCCGTGATAAATCACCCCAATAAACTTTGTCTTTATTATCATCTTAGCTTATGCCCGTGTCCAACTGTCACCAAAGATCAAAGCTATCGGAAAAACATTAGTCATATTCTCAGCTTTCTAAACGGCAACAAAAACTTATTGCTCAAAGATTTAACCAAAGAAAGAGAGAAAGCCAGTATTGCAGAAGATTTTGAAAAAGCCAAAACCATTCAACAGCAAATCGATTCAATTACGCTGATTACCAGCTCATTTTACCAACCGTTTGAATATGAGCTAAACCCAAATTTAAGAAATGATACTGTCGCTTTAACTTTACAAGACTTAAAAGAAACCCTGAATGAAAATGATGTGCCTGTTTTAAATCTCGATCGGATTGAATGCTATGATATTTCCAACACTTCGGGTTTAAATGCCACCGGTTCAATGGTGGTTTTTACCAACGGCGAAAAAGATTCTTCAAGTTATCGACGTTTTAAAATTAAAGCTGATTATAATAATAAGCCCAATGATTTTGCCATGATGCAAGAAATGCTCACAAGAAGATTAAAACATAATGATTGGCCAAAACCGTCATTAATTATCGTTGACGGTGGAAAAGGACAGGTTTCTTCGGCCAAAGAAATTATTCACAGTCTAAAACTTGATATTCCCTTAATTGGACTGGCCAAAAGAGAAGAAACTATCATAACCAGTGAACTTTCGGAAATCAAACTACCAAGAGACTCAAAAGCTTTACAATTGATAATGCGTTTACGGGATGAGGCGCACCGTTTTGCCATTACTTATCACAAAAAGTTACGAGCCAAAGCTCTCCTGTACCCTTCCGATTAATTAATAACTGATGCAAAACCAAGCTTAGAAGGTGCAGGATCTATTTTCGGATAATGGTATATTCGTAGGGGAAATAGAGAAAAGTTGCCGGCGGATCATCCAGTAGATATTTTTGGAAATCGGAATAGATTTTTTGTCTATCGCTAATATCAACCGTTTGCCGCCCGTCTTCCAAGAGCTGATCGATTCTCAAGTTTACATAATGCGTAATGTTATTTGGTTGCGTCGAATGCCAGAGCGTGTATTGGTCGGGGTCTTTGGAAACATTAAACTCGCCTAAAAAAACCTGAAAATTTTTTGGGAAACTGTCAACAATTCTAACGTTGGTTTTAATACCAATCTTTGCCCATTCAGTTTTTATTTGGTCCGCTAATTGTTTATATTCCGGCAGAGCTTTTAGCTCTAGAGTTAGAGCGGAGCTTTGTGACGAACTGACGGATTCGCCCAATAAAAGCTTGGCATGTTCAAAATCCTGATTGTAAGTCGTTAAACCTCCCTCACTAACCCAAGAATTTGGCGGAAATGGACCGTCATTTCTTTGACCGGAAGAAAAAGTATCTGGCATGGCATAAGCGAGCGCTTCTCTTAACCTTTTATCCGACAAATCTTTGTCTTGAGTATTGTAAAAAATCGTTACCAGTTGGGAGTAGTTTGTGCTTTCCGAAATGCTGACGTGTTTAAAATCCGCCAGACTTTTCCCGTTAAAATCCAAGCTCCGCACGCCGATAATTTCGTTAACATCACCCAAGGCAAAAGCGGTTTTTAAAGCGTCTTCGGTCGGATAAAATTGGTAAGTAATTTCCTGATTATGTCCTTTGTTGGTAACCAGACTAATCGATTGAACAAAACTGCCGTTAAGATTCAATGCGCTCACTCTATAATCTCCGATTCCCACAAAACCATTCTTAAAGATTGGACGTGAAACTGTCAAAAGAAACGGAGAATAGATACTTTTGAGATTGAAGATGATTGTTTGGCTATCCGGCCTCTGGACGTTAACATCGGCAAAATTATATTGAATCTGGTCCGATGTCAGCCTTGTTCCGTCGCTAAAGAAAACATTGTCTTTCAAATGGAAAACGTAGGTTTTGCCGCCATTCTTAATTTCCCAGGATTTGGCCAAATCCGGTTTTGGCAAATCATCCGGTCCGGCATAAACTAAACCTCTGGAAACTTTGGATAAAATTACGGCAGGCAAATTGTCCACGCTATAAGCGCCGACTATCCCAACCGTTTGCTCTTGAGTAAAAGGCATTAACGGCACAAAATAATTAACAACAAACCGCAGCAGAAAAAAAACAATTAAACCAAGACCAAAGGAAATCAAAATGGTTCTTCGCCACTTTCGAAAGTATGCTTTTAAAAGCCACAAGATAAGACGTCTTCTTTTAAAGAAAATCATACTATTTTAAGGGGAGTAGCAGAAGCAAAGAAACTATGGCAAAAATGACAGTCGTTACGACCGTTGCCCACATTAACAGCTTTTCTACGCTTCTTTTGCTTCGGTAAAATTCACCCGTTCCGCCAAAGGCTGACGACAAACCACTGCCTTGCATCTGTAAAAGTACTAAGACGATTAAAGCGATTGCGGCGGCGATTTCAATGATGTTTAGAATAATCATTATGCACAATTATATCTTTTCCGGCAGTATTTTTGCAAGTCTCGAGGTTTTATTTCTTTACCAACCAGGTTAAAAAAGAAACTATCAAAGATTGTAAGAATGCTACCAACAGGAAAGCGAAAATAACGTTAAAGTAAAAGCTCGGAATTACAAAACCCGAATACGAAAATCCGGGAAAAGTAAAAGCAATAATATTAATTCCCGGCACAATCACTGTTAAAAGATAAAAAATGATGATATTGGTGACAAACGAAAAAAGTCCCAGCGTAATAATGTTTAAAGGTAACGACAAGATATTTAGAATTGGCTTGAGAAAAACCAGTAAAATTGTCAAGGCAATTCCGCCGAAGAGATAAGTCGGTAATCCACCGGTTACCTTTACTCCGCCGACAATTTGCGTCAGTAAAAAAATGGAAAAGGCATTAAATAAAACGTTTCGGATAAATCCCTTCATAACTTAATGCTAGCAAATACGGCTGTTTTAGTCAATTAAATATTGAAATATTTTTACTTTGAGCGTATTATAAAACACACTGTTTAAATAAATTATGAAAACCGTAAAAGTATCTGTACAAGATGAAAACACTCTAGTTCTTGATGAGGATGCAAGTAAAGGAGATTTAATTGATCTAAAATCAGTTAACAAAACAGACAATAGCACAATTAAGAATGTCATAAATTCAATTAAAAAAGACAGGTTTGATGAAGAATTGCAAAGAGCACGCGAGAGCGACAGGCTAAAAATGGAGCTTAAAGAGCAGGAGAATGTCCAACGCTCAAAAGATGAATTAAGTAAAAAAGACTCCGAGATAGCTACTCTTAAATCGCAAATCGATAAGAACGAAACGGAAAAGAAACTTGCTGTAAGTGAAGCTGTCAATGACCTTAAAGTCGAATTAACAAAAAAAGAAGGCGAAAAATCAGAAATTAGAATAGAATACGATTTAAAACTTAAGGATCGTGACGAACAAATAGAGCGCCTAAAGGATAATAAAATAAAACTCTCCACAAAAGGTTTAGGAGAATCTCTTGAACAATACTGTGAGAATGAATTCAACAAAATTCGCATGACCGCATTCCCAAACGTGTATTTTGAAAAAGATAACGACTCAAGTAGTGGCAGTAAGGGCGATTACATCTTTCGTGATCCCGCAGAAGGAATCGAATCCGTATCGATTATGTTTGACATGAAGAATGAAAATGATACAACAGAAACAAAGAAAAAGAATGAAGATTTTCTAGCCAAACTAGATAGAGATCGTAACGAAAAGAAATGCGAGTATGCCATTCTTGTTTCAATGTTGGAAGCAGAAAGTGACTTATATAATCAAGGTATTGTTGACATATCGTACAAATATCCAAAAATGTACGTAATACGCCCACAATTTTTCATACCAATGATTACGCTGCTTAAAAATGCCGCTGAAAAATCATTTGCAGTAAAAAATGAATTAGCAATAATAAGAAGCCAGAATATAGACATCACTACATTCGAAGATGACGTAAATAATTGGAAATCTGGATTTCTTAACTCGATGAAAAATGCCGGCCAGAAACATAGTGAGGCAATTGAGCAGATAAATAAAGCTATTAAAAATCTTGAGAATGTTCGGGACGCCCTGACTTTGTCAGACAAACATCTGTTAGCGGCTGAGAATAAAATGGATGACCTAACAATTAAAAGACTAACTCGTAAAAATCCCACCATGGCCGCGAAATTTGACGAATTAAAGAAGAAATAATTAATTACTACAGCAATCATGCAAAAGAAACCCTCGTTTAATTTAGAAAAGGAATTACTTAACAAAGTTGATTTAGTTTTTGGTATGGATGAGGTTGGTCGTGGCAGTTTTGCCGGACCGTTGGTTGCAAGTGCTGTTTGTTTTGGAAATGAATACAAATGGTTTAAAGACATAAATGATTCAAAACTTCTGTCGGCGAAAAAACGTGAACAGCTTTCGAAATTGATATTAAAAAATGCTAAATGCTTTACCAAAATTATTGAAGTCGAAGAAATTAATAAATTCGGCATAGGGAAGTGCAACCAACTGGTTTTCAAAAGATTGATAAAGAAAGTTTTAAGTGCGCATAAAGAAAAACAAGTTCATTTCCTGATTGACGGAAACAAGCAGAAAATCAGGAGAAAGAATCTTCAGTTTATTGTTAAAGGGGATAGTAAAATTATTTCTATCGCTGCTTCCTCAATTATCGCTAAAGTTTATCGCGATAAACTGATGCGGGATTTGGGAAAAATCTATCGGGAATATAACTTTGGTAAAAATAAAGGTTACGGCACAAAATTTCATCGGGAAGCGATTAAAAAACTGGGCTTATGCGCCATTCATCGCAAATCTTTTAATTTGCAAAAGTTCTTGCGCGCCTGAAGGGAATCGAACCCCCAACCCCTTCGTCCGAAGCGAAGTGCTCTATCCGTTGAGCTACAGGCGCATTTCGTCACTTTTGAATCTTGTGAGCCGCCAGGGAGTCGAACCCTGAACCTATTCCTTAAGAGGGAATTGCTCTACCAGTTGAGCTAGCGGCCCTTCGTAGCTAGTATACAATATTTGGCTTTATCTGACAATTCGGGCAAACTCTTGACTTTTAAAAACTAAAGGGTAACAATTAACTCAGAACTTATTTTATGGCAGTCTGTAGAAAGGCTATAGAAAGTGGAAGGATTTGTTCAGATTGGCTTGATAACGAATATTTTATCCCCGCTGAAGAACCGGCATACGCCATTATTCTTAATCCTCGTAAAGATTCTAATGCCCGTAATTTTGTAAATGAAACTGTCCTTTTTTATCAAAAACCCTTTAATCATTTATACCCAAATTTAGCAACAGACAAAAACTCACAAAGAGCTTTCGATATTGACGTTGCAGATCAAGAACCTGGTGGAAGAGTAATATATCAAACATTAAGACGAAGACAGTTCGCAAGTTCCTCAAAAACTAAAAAGTAAATAAAAAAGAATCTCTCTTTACATCATCATCTTTTATTTAGTAGTATAGTTGTGTGGGGAGAATAAAAAATTTGTTTTCGAGGGTAAAGAATTTGGTTTGGGGACATAAAAAGATCTCCATCACCGTCTTAATTATTTTACTGCTGGTAGTTGGGTTTATCCTCTGGCCAAAGAATTCTAACTCCGTTCTAACGGAAGTAGCTAAAAATCAGGATGTCGTTAAAACGGTTTCGGTCACCGGCAATGTCGATGCCGAAAATTTTGCCAACCTCACTTTTCAAACTGCGGAAACTTTATCTTATGTCGGAGTAAAATTGGACGACCCGGTAAAAAAATATCAATTAATCGCCTCTTTAGACCAGACTCAATTACAGGCAACTCTAAGACAAGCGCAACAGGATTTTGTCGCCGCCAAAGCCGCTTCGCAACAATATTATGATAATAATACCAGCGGAACGGAAAGTGACGCCCAAAAAGTGCAAAGAACCGCTATCGATGACGTGCAAAATAAAGCCTACGATCAAATGTTAAAAGTCGAACATGACATCGCAAACTCCAGTCTTTATGCGCCGATTGCCGGTATTGTCACCCGGATGGACGCGCAAACCGCGGGGGTAAATATTACACCGGCCACCACTTTTACCATTACCGATCCTAACTCTCTGGATTTTAAAATGGAAGTCGATGAAGCCGACATCGGTCAGGTAAAAATAGGCCAAAGCGTTAATGTCTCGCTGGACTCTTTCCCCAACGATAATCTTAAGTTAACTGTTGATAAAATAGATTTTGTCAGTCACGTCACATCGTCGGGTGGAAATGCTTTTTATGTTCAGGCTATGCTTCCTCAACCAAATAACGACAGGGTGGGAATGAGCGGTAATGCGGACATTATCATCAACGCCAAATATAACGTGCTGGGAATACAATCCACCGATATCTTTGATAATAATTATGTTTACGTCAAAACTAAGAAGGGTTTTGTAAAAAGAGCATTAAGTCTAGGCTTACAAAATGATACGCAAGCCCAAGTTTTATCAGGACTGTCCGCAGGGGATACTGTTGCTCTTGATCCAACTTCAGTTCCTCAAAATTTGGTGGTCAAAAATTAACCCGCATGAAAACAACAGACGATATCATAAAAATGGCCAACATCACCAAGGTCTACAGCGGCGCCGACGTGGGGACAACCGCTTTGAGAGATATTGATTTAGTCGTCAAAAAAGGCCAATTTCTAGCCATCACCGGTCGGTCGGGTAGCGGAAAATCGACGCTGATGCACGTCATTGGACTTTTAGATACCCCTACCTCCGGCACTTATTTTCTAAACGGCACCGATGTCTCAAAATTAGGCGAAGACGAGCAAGCTTTCCAACGCAATAAAGAAATTGGTTTCGTTTTTCAGTCATTTAACTTATTGCCGAAACTAAACGCGTTGGAGAATGTCATTCTACCGGCTATTTACGCTGGTGTCAAAACCAAAGAGCGGACCGAAAAAGCCGTCGAGCTACTAACCGAATTGGGATTGGAAGACCACTTGAATAAAAGACCCAATCAGATGTCAGGTGGACAACAACAACGCGTCGCCATTGCCAGAGCTTTAATGAACGACCCTGAATTAATTTTGGCAGACGAACCAACTGGTAACTTGGATACCAAATCGGGAGACGATGTCATGAAAACTTTAAAACAATTAAATAAAGAGGGCAAAACAATTGTTCTTATTACCCATGAACACGATATTGCTTCGCAAGCACAAAAAATTTTGCATTTGGAAGACGGAGAGCTGGTTACAAAATGAACATTGAAGAACTTTTAACCCTATCTTTAAAAGCCATCTGGGGAAACAAATTAAGAAGTTTCTTAACCACGCTTGGCATCACGATTGGCGTGTTTGCCATTATCGTTTTAGTGTCAATCGGCTCCGGTTTGCAAAGCTATATTACCAACGAAATTTCCTCTTTGGGCTCAAATGTGATTTTTGTTATGCCCGGCAGTTCGGTCGGAATTGGTTCTATCTTATCAAATAAACTAACACTGCAGGACAGCAAAGATCTTGAGAGAAGAATGATTTCCACCGCTAAAGTTTCTCCCGAAATTAGACAAGTTGAAATATTCAAATATAAAAACATCAAAGATAAAGGCGCTTTTGTTCTCGGCGTTTCCTCCGAATACCCTCAAGTTGTGCAAGTGGTTAAAATGGCAGAGGGAAATTTCTTTAGCTCCGGACAGGAATCAGCGGGCGCAAACGTGGTGGTAATCGGACAAACTGTCAAGACTAAATTTTTTAATGGCACTACCCCTTTAGGAAAAAGAATCTTCTTAGGCACTAAACTCTATACCATCGTCGGAGTGATTGATAAACTTGGCTCGGTAGCGGGAATTGATGAAGATAATTCCGCCTTTATACCGGTTGAAGCGGCTAGTGCGCAATACGGCATAAATTCGGTCGCCAGAATTGACATTGCCGCCGATAGTCCAGATCTTCTGCCAATTGTTACCCGGCAAATAAACCAAACCCTGCTGAAAACATTAACTACGGATGATTTTTCGATTGAAACCGCTGACTCTCTGGAATCGACTATCTCCGACATCACTAATGTACTCTCTTTGGCTTTAGGGGGAATTGCCGGCATTTCGCTCTTGGTCGGCGGAATTGGGGTTGCCAACATTATGCTGGTTTCGGTAACGGAAAGAACCAGAGAAATCGGGTTACGAAAAGCGCTCGGCGCAAAAAGAGGCGACATTCTTAAACAATTCTTGATTGAAGCCGTCGTGCTTTCGGTAACCGGCGGGATCGTCGGAATAGCTTTAGGAATGCTGGTTTCGGTAGTGATCGCCATTTTGCTTGTCTCAACAGTCACTTTATGGTCGGTCGCTTTAGCCTTTGGATTTTCGGTCGCAATTGGTATAATCTTTGGCATGGCTCCGGCAATCAGAGCATCTAAGCTTAGTCCGATTGACGCTTTGCGTTATGAATAAAACCATCTCTACTCTTAAATTCCTGGTCGGCTGGCCGCTGGCGCTTTTGGCCATATTTTTTTTGATTAGACTTTTTCTGCCGCAATTTACCTCAATTCAAACTCGAATGGTCAATGTTAATTTATTTTTGATAGTCCTCTCAATAATATTTTTTGTAATCTATTATTTTTTACGCTGTTATTTGTGGCAAAAGATTTTAGAATTCAAAGGATATAAACTGCCGCTGATGAAAACCGCATACCTTTGGGAGTTTTCCGAATTTAAACGTTATGTTCCCGGAAACGTGTGGTCTTTTTTAAGCCGGGTGTCGCTATTTGAAAATGCGGGCGTCGAAAAAAAGGTTTCCGGTCTGGCGCTTTTGGACGAAATACAACTGATTATTATTTCTTGCACTTTAATTTCGATTTTTTGCTTACCGCTAATTTTAAGCTCTGGTGAACCGGTACAGCTACTTAAGGAAATGCAAATTATTATCTTGGGATCATTAATTGCAATCATCGCTTACTCAATTACGGTCGCTTATATTTTTAAGAAACGGGGAAATAGTAATTTAGCCGCTAATCTTTTCTTGCCGGGCTATTTATGGAAACAAAAACTCATTTTAACCTTAATTGCGGTTGTCACTTTTTTTATTTTTGGCCTTGCTACATTGATAGCTTGTCTTGCAGTGTTTAGTTTCGACGTGAGATTATATTTCGAACTGTCGGCTTTTTTTACTTTTGCGCTTTTGGCCGGTTATCTATCGTTTATTACACCGATGGGTTTGGGAGTGCGCGAAGGAGTCATTGCACTTGGCCTTAGCAAGCTTACTGCAATTGCGAATTCGGGATTCTTAAGCATTTTCTCAAGAGTAATTTTAATAATTTCCGAAGTAATTTTTATCTGTATCGTTTTTACATTTGAAATTTTAAGCAAAATTAAAAACAAATGATGAATTTCATTAAAAAACACAAATACGGAATAGCATTGATAATTTTGGTTATTTTTTATATTGTTTATTTTACAATTGCTAGTTTTTTGCGCTATAGCAATTTTTATACCGGCCGGTTTGACTTGGGAAACATGGACCAGACCGTTTGGAACACAATTCACGGCCGAATTTTTCAGATTACGGACCCCAATGGAACAGCCACTATTTCGAGATTAGCTTTTCATGCCGATTTTATTTTAATTTTGATTTCTCCCCTCTATTTAATCTGGTCCAATCCCCAAATGCTACTTCTTTTACAGTCGGTTGTTTTAGGACTAGGGGCAGTCTTTGTCTATTTAATTGCCGACAGTCTTTTGCGCAATAAAAATTTGGCTTTAGCTTTTTCAGTAGTTTATCTACTTAATCCGGCGCTGCAATTTTCCAACCTCTTTGATTTTCACGCGGTAGTTTTGGGGACGGCACTTCTTCTGGCAACATTTTATTTTTATCTTAAGCGGAAATATTTATTTTTCCTCATCTTTGCCGCGCTGGCAGGACTAACTAAAGAAGAAGTGTGGGCGGTTATCGCGCTATTCGGGCTGGCGATTAGCGCTCGTGTAGTATTGGAAAATCGATTAAGTTTTAAACTTGTCAGAAAACAGGTTTATGAGATTATTTTCGGTTTTTTCATCTTCTTAGTATCGGCTTTTACATGCTACCTTTTGATTTGGATGATTATTCCTTTGGTAAAAGGCGGGGAGCATTTCGCTTTAGCTTACTACTCCGATTTTGGGGGAAGCGCTTCGGACATTTCCAAAAATATAATACTGATGCCTTTAAAAACTATTTCTATTATCTTACAACCACAGAAAATTCAATACTTATTTATACTCCTAATACCTTTCGGCCTAACATCGTTGCTTTCACCATTTTATTTAATTTTAGCTCTTCCCGATTTAGTAATTAATCTTTTAAGCAGCAATGCACAGATGCATGAAATTTATTATCAGTACACGGCCACAATCACTCCGTTCTTGGTAGTTTCCGCTATTTACGCCGTTGGATTTTTAAAAAAGCGCTTTCCAAAAATTAATATCCGCATTATCATTATTTATCTTCTTGGGGCAACTTTTATTTCCGCTTATTTTTACGGACCTCTGCCCGGCGCTATCCACGCCAATATTGCAATGTTTAATCATCAACTGGCAAACAGAAAAAGTATTGACGATTTTCTCGCAAACATTCCTACACGTTATAGCATTGCCGCCAGCAACAACCTCGGTTCGCATTTGTCGCACCGGAGAAATATCTATACCATTCCGGTGGGCATTGGACAAGCCGATGTGATTTTGTTTTTGTTAAACGACCAATTTGCTCAACCGTCTCTACAAGCCCAAAAAAACATGGTAAAGGAAATGTCCAACGACAAAAAGTATATCCAGGTATACAAAAGCGGGGATTTCGTCGCTTTTGAAAAAAGAAATCTCTATACTAAAGCTAGCCCAAAACCGAAGAAAGGACTGGTTTCGCTTTTCCCTTACTCGATAACCGCTTTATCGAACCGCAGCTATCAAAAAAGTGATATCACCGTTGAAAGTAACGTGCCGGAAAATGGCAATTTTACGAGCTATATTATTTCTTTTACCGCCGATGGCTTAAAGGAATATGCCCTGATGAATATTCCAAATTCTCCGGTGCCGTCCGGCGGATTTCCGGTTGTAGTTGTTGACCATGGCTATATTCAACCTAACCAATATAGTACTACCGATTCTTATAAATCCGAAACCGATTATTTTGCCAATCAGGGTTTTCTAGTTTTAAAACCCGATTACCGGGGCAACGGCAATTCGGAAGTTACCGATGCCCCGTTAATGCGTTTTGCTTATCCGGTTGACGTTTTGACACTTCTTTCGTCGCTTGGCAACATTCCGCAAGCTAATCTGCATCAGGTTTTCCTCTGGTCGCATTCGATGGGCGGTGAAGTTACGCTGGAAGTTCTAGAAGCAATTAAAAATAAGCCTTCGCTAACTTCCGACATCAAAGGCGCAGTATTTTGGGCACCGGTAACTGACGCCGTCAAATGGTTTTCCACCAATAACTTACCGAAACTTCCCGAGGCAAAAATCACGCCCTATCCTTACACGCAGACCTTTCAAATTCTAGGCACTCCGGAAAGCAATCCTCAGCTTTGGCAATCACTTTCACCTTTAAACTACTTAAAAAATATCAACGTTCCGATTCTATTGCAGCACGGAACAGGGGATACCACCGTACCATACAGCTGGTCGGTTGAGCTAAATAGTGATTTGGTAAAGTTAAACAAAAAAGTTCAATTTATTTCTTACCCGAATGACACTCACAATTTACCGCTCAATTGGTCTGCAGCAATTTCCAAAGACGCCAGTTTTTTTAAATCACTTCTGTAAATGTATTTGCAAAAAATAATGACAAGTTTTACGATTAGCTTATGACGACAATTGTCAAAGCCTCCGGTTTAAAAGAGCAATTTGATGAAGAAAAATTACGGGCTTCCGTAAAAAGAGCCGGACTTCCTACTGGCATCGAAAATAAAGTCGTTGAGCATGTTCAATCTAAATTATATGAAAACATTCCTTCCCAAGAAGTTTATCGACACGTTAACGAATTTTTGCAGCAAGAGCCGCATCCCAATGCCGTTAAATACAAATTAAAACAGGCGCTGATGGAGCTGGGCCCAACCGGCTATCCGTTTGAAGATTTTGTTTCCGAAATACTAAAAGCCGGAGGATATTCGACCCAGACCCGCACCATTCTGACGGGCAAGTGCGTTAGTCATGAAATTGATGTGATTGCCCAAAAAGAAAATGAGAAATTGATGGTTGAAGCAAAATATCATAATGCGCCCGGGATTCATACCGACGTCCACGTTTCGCTTTACACCAAAGCCAGATTTGACGACTTAAAGGATAAATATCAATTCACCCAACCCTGGCTTTTTACCAACACCAAAATTACGCCCGACGCACTTACTTACGCGCTTTGTGTTGGCATGGGCGTAACCGGCTGGAATTATCCCGCGGAAGAAGGATTAAGAAATTTAATTGAGAAATACAAACTTTACCCGGTAACAATTTTGTCTTCGCTTTCCGGCAACCAAAAACAGCTGCTTCTGGAAAATCACTTTGTTTCCATCGGAGATATTTTGCAAAACCAGAGTTGTCTTGACTTACTAGAAATTCAAAATGACAAAAAGGAATTAATAATCAAAGAGGTTATGTCAATTTCGGGTTAAAGTCTGCGGCCAGTTTCTGCCGTTCGTATCTATCCGCCATGAAACCGTTGGGAACCGTTGTTAATTTGTCCGCGTGCAACAAAAAACCTTTTCTAATCGTATGGTCACCAAATTTTTCGTTGATCTTATCCACCGTTTTAACAATTTGGTCTTTCTTGACATCGAAATTAAACAAAGACTGTTCTAAATTGGCAACTTCCTGCAAATTACCTACCCAAACACTAATTCTTCGCACATAATCATTTCTTCCAAAATAAAATCCATTTTCCGCCAAGATTTTTTGGCAAAGCTCAAACATTTCCTGCCCGCTGTCAAAATATTGTTTGATTGATTTGCGGCCGTGCACATTTTTGCTCCCGCCCAAATAGATTCCGGCAGTTTTGGCCTTTTTACCTAATTTCCGCAGCTTGAGAACGACTTCTTCACACAGCTCATAAACATTTTGCATTGCCAATCTTTGATCATATTGATTTTGCGGCAAACAATAATTCCGGCCGATTGATTTTGTTTCCGCTGGAAAATAGTAGGGAATAACTGCAGAATCATCTTCACCGTCACCAAGCTGTTTTAAAAAATGTCCTTCAACCTGTTTAAATTCTTTCAGAAGAACTTCAAGCGGCGTATTATGAAGCTCTAGTGGAGTATAAATTTTTAGGCGATTGAGTCTTTCTTCAATTCTTCTCCCAATTCCACAAAAACCACTAAGCTGAACTTTGGCGTAAACTTCTAAAAGATTTTCCGGCGTTATCTCGACTTGTCCGTTTGGCTTTTTAAGCCCAGATGCCAACTTTGCCAATAATTTATTATAAGAAATTCCGACTGAAACCGTAATGTATTCACCAATTTCGGTTTTGATGCGTTGCTTGATTTTCTCAATTAATTGATGTTTTCCGCCGAACAGACTTTGGGTTGAAGTAATATCCATAAAAACCTCATCCAAGGAAAAAAGCTCAACGAATGGTGAAAAATCTTTACAAATATCCAAAAACTTCTGCGTGATTTCCCAATATCTTTCAAAATGCGCCGGGACAAAAATCATATTGGGAATTTTTTGCAATGCCTCGAAGGTCCGACTGGGGGATTTAACGCCCATTTTTTTCGCTTGCCGGCTAGCGGCAATGATACAGGTCCGGCCATTTTGCGCCGTTACGCCAATCGGTTTCCCACGCAGTTTTGGATTAAACTGTTGTTCGCAGGAAGCAAAATAAGAATCGAAATCAATGTGCAGAATCACTTTTTGCATAACTATAACAAGAGCCAGTAAAGATAAATTCTAAGGATTTTCTTGAAGATTATTAAGGACAGCATATAACCAGTTTATGAGAATTTTATACGAATATCAATAGAACAAAATAAGACAATCGCAGTCAGTTCTTAATCCTAAAGCCCGTAGGCGGAAAGTGGGGCGTTGCCGATTCTGGTGCGGTGCAAAGTCATCACGAAACTATCACACTGATATTGTCCCGGAATTTCGGTAAACGCACCATCATAACCTTTCCGTTGCAAAGTTTGAATGGCGTTATTATTAAACTCGCCGTATGGATAAGTAAAAACTGTTACGGTTTGTCCAGTATGATCCTGGATTTGTTGTTGTGCAATATCGATTTCCGATTCAATTTTATCTTGCGGGCCGTTGGTAATCGCATAATGCGACCAGGTGTGATTGGTAAAGTAAATTAATCCGCTGCTTTTTAATTGATCGACTTGGTCCCAAGTTAGCATGTCAGGATTTCCGCCCACCAAACCCGTCGCCAACATCAAATTCGCCTTGATACCGTATTTTTGCAAAATTGGCAACGCGTAAGTGGCATTATCGGCATAACCATCATCCATTGTTACCATCACCGGTTTTCCGGGTAGCTGTGAGTGCGTCAAAAGCGCGTTAATTAGTTCATTTGCCCAAACCGGCGTATAGCCATTGGCCACAAGATAAGCCATTTGCTGGTCGAAAACACCGTTGTCAACCGATAATGAAGTCTGCCCAAGAGATTGAGCTACCGACTCCGGTTGAATATGGTGATACATTAGAACCGGCACGTGCAAACAGAAACCGGTTAAAGGCACAGGCGTCGGCGTTATAGTAGTTGTCGGGTATGGAGTAACTAGGGGCGTATAACGAAGCGGCGTAGAATAATCTTTTGTTTTTAAGGAAATGTTAGCGGCCGCTTTGTAAGCAGGGAGTTTATTTTGACCGCTTACTATTGAAAATAAACCGCAGAAAAATAAAACCAATAGTCCCAGAAAAATAAATTTAAACCACGAATTATGTTGTTGCCGACGAGCTCTTTTTAATTTTCGCAGACCTCTAACTTTATGTTTTCGCTTAACCGGCATTAACAAATTATAACACCAAAGACGCGCTGGCTTCAAACCTGTGGTATAATAAAAGTACAGCTCCTCAAAAAGCTGTTTTTTATTATGAACCTGGACGAGTTTACATCAGACAAAATCAGAAATGTGGCGGTTATCGCCCACGTTGACCATGGCAAAACCACTTTGGTGGATTTTATGCTAAAGCAATCACATACTTTCCGTGCAAACGAAGCCGAAATGCAGCAAACTACTATTCTAGATTCCAATCCTTTAGAAAGAGAACGGGGAATTACAATTTTGGCCAAAAACACCGCCATCTATTATAAAGGTTACAAAATTAATATCATTGATACTCCCGGTCACGCCGATTTTTCCGGCGAAGTCGAAAGAACTTTAAATATGGCAGACGGCGCACTGTTGATTATTGACGCGCAGGAAGGTCCGATGCCACAAACTAAGTTCGTTTTGAAAAAAGCTTTGGAGTTGGGATTAAAAATCATTGTCGTTATTAATAAACTTGACAAACAATTGGCTAATGTACAAAAAACCGTTGACGAAACCAACGATTTATTTTTAGAACTGGCAACCGACACTAAGCATTTGGAATTTCCCATTTTTTACGCCATCGGACGGGAAGGTAAAGCCGCCGCCTCACTTGAGGAATTGAAAACTAGCGAGAATTTGGAGCCGATTTTAAACGAAATCATTGAATTTATTCCTAGTCCCAAAGTCGGAGAAGGTAAGTTTCAAATGCTAGTTTCCAATTTGGATTACGACGTCCATAAAGGCAAACACGCCATCGGCCGAATCCACAGAGGGGGTTTGAAAAAAGGGCAAAGCTTAGTTGTTATCAACGCCGCAGGGAAAATTTTTCCGGGCAAAGCGGAAAGCATCCGCTTAAGCCACGGTCTAAAAAAAATTGAAGTTGATCAAGCTTTTGCCGGAGACATTGTTGATATCACTGGTTTTCCGACCGTCACAATTGGCGACACTATTGCCGATTTTTCCGACCCGCAAGCGCTGCCGCGCATTTATTTGGAAGAACCAACTATTAAAATTGCAATTTCCGCTAACACTTCGCCGTTTGCCGGACGGGAAGGAAAATTTACCAACTCCAGGCAAATTTTGGAAAGATTGGTAAAAGAGCTGGAAACAAATATCAGCCTGCGTTTGGAAAAAGAGGGCGATAAAATG